>JAABUZ0100001319.1_pt1 | contig 48202 bp, 42 predicted proteins | sample 5562091 | NCBI WGS metagenome assembly JAABUZ01 (sample SAMN12813069, study PRJNA571459) | rock metagenome | isolation source: Antarctica rocks | place: Antarctica: Victoria Land, Linnaeus Terrace sud | collected 2015-12-21 | reverse complement strand
GGAAAAGAGGCCACGGGCGAAGTACTGCACGGCTATACCCGACCCGAGCCCGGAACCAGTAACCTCGTCAGCCAGTTTGTGGCAACGACCGCCGACCAGGCGCAACAGCTTCTCCACGTCACCATTCTCTACGATGTGACCGACAACGAGGGGACAGTGCGGCGGCATACAGTGCAGATGACCACCCGCTACTGCTACCGCTATGAACTCGAATGGATCCTCCTCCATGCCGGACTGAACACGCAGCACGTCTATGGCGATTACGACCTTTCCACCTACGCGGGGACCAGCCCCAGGCTGTTTGTGGTGGCTGCAACTACATAACGCGTCACGCGGTTTCACCTCGAATCCGCAGGCAGCCAACCGGGAAGAAGGAATCGACGTGGCACGGACACTGGGTATAGGGATCGTCGGGGCAAGCGGAGCTTTTGGCCGCTTCATCGCATCGGCGATAGCCGAACTCCCCGACGTCGCGCTCATCGCCGTGTCCGGGAGCCACCCGGCGCGGACCGAGCAGGCAGCCCGTGACCTCTCCGTCACCCGCTGGTTCACAGACTATAGCGAGTTTCTGACCCAGCCCGACATCGACATCGTGGTGATCAGCACGCCTCCCGCGTTGCACGCGCCGATGGCGATCCAGGCGATGCGGGCGGGAAAAGCGGTCTTCCTCGAAAAGCCCGCCGCAACCTCGTATGAGCAAGGACGGGAACTCCTGCTCGCACAACGTGACACGGGGGCGCGGGTGCTGGTGGATTTTGTCATGCGGTATAACCCGCTCTACACGTGTCTGCACGAGATCGCCACGCGCCGCATCTTTGGCGAACCGCGACGCATCGACTTTACAAATAACGCCGGGGACGAGGCATTGCCGCCCGACCACTGGTTCTGGGATCGGCGACAGAGCGGCGGCATCTTCATCGAACACGGCGTCCACTTCTTCGATGCCTACGGCTGGATCACTGGCGCACTTCCCCGGCACGTCACGGGCACCACGACGACGCGGCATGGAACCGATCAGCAGGATAAAGTCCTGGCAACCGTGGTGTACGAGAACGACAGCCTCGGGTCGTACTACCACGCGTTTGACAAGCCGAGCGGCCTGGAGCGTCAGATCGGGCTCCTGGCATTTGACCGGGGGTATGCGCGGCTGGATGGCTGGATCGCCATGGATCTGGACATCGAGGGGCTCGTCAACGAAGAAGAATCGGAGGCACTGGGCAGGATGGGATTCGCGCTCAACACCGCCGAACGATATACGGGAGTACAGACCCGGCGCAGGGGCAACGGGCTGGACTACACGGTCACCCGGCACATGACGGGTACGCTCAGACACACTGAAGACAAGGAACGCGTCTACCTCAGTTCTGTGCGCGATGCCCTGAACGATCTCGTTTCCGCCGTCCGCGACCTCGCACACCGGCAACAGGTCACGCTGTGGGACGGAGTATTGAGTAGCGCGATAGCGTGTGCCGCCTCACATCCGGGGGACGCTACCCGCTTCACAGACGAGGTGGCATGGCTCACGGCGATGCGACCGTAGTCAGCAACTGACCGTCGTCTCGTGATGGTACTGACCGTAGCTCGTCTGCGCTCCGCGTAAGAATGGGGCGGCGGTGATCAGATCACCGCCGCCCCAATACAGAACTTCCGGGTCTAGGCCTCTTTGACGGCCTGGATTTCGAGGCTGATCTTGACCGTCTCGCTGACAAGTACGCCGCCTGCTTCGATAGCCACGTTCCAGTTCAGCCCGAAGTCCTTGCGATTGATCGACGCCTCGGCGCTGAAGCCCGCGACCTGTTTGCCGAATGGGTTGGTGCCACGACCATTGATGGTGGTCTTGAGGGTGACGGGGCGGGTCACGCCACGGATGGTCAGGTCGCCAGTCACCTTGAGTTCATCCTCGCTGACGACCTCGACGTTGGTGCTCGTGAAGGTGATCACCGGATTATTTTCAACATCCAGGAAGTCGGCGGAGCGCAGGTGTGTATCGCGCTGGTCCGTGCGGGTGTCGATAGAGTTGGCGTCGATCTCAACGTCCACCCTGGAGCGTGTTGGGTCGCCGTCGTCCACGGTGAGGGTGCCCTTCACCTGGCCGAAGCGGCCCTTGACGGTGGTAAACATCATATGCTTCGCGGAAAACTCGATGTGGGAGTGCGCGGGATCGATCGCCCATGTGCTGACCCGGTCTGCGACCGCGCTGGAGGCTTGCTGTACCACGGTGGTGTCCTTTGTTCTACTTGCGCCCGGCTACACGACAGCCGTTCGCTTACGTCTCGTAAGTAACTATCACATATATAGTTGTCCTTGTCAAGGGATGCACGGAGGTCAACGTGCAGACGGCACGCCCGACACAGCCGGGCTCGCCTTCGCAACGGGCGCCTTGAACAAGGACATCGGCGATTGGTATCGCAGGGTGCGGACTGTTCGCCCAAAGGGCACCCGGCAGCAAAGTACGGCCGACTGCGTGCCCAGAGGGCACCCGTGCGTTCACTGGGTGCCAGATTCACCGGGTTGGTAGCACCGTCGCCGGACAAAGAGGAAGGACACGGTCATTTTCATCCCTCGGGTGCCCCGCAGGGCATCGACGCTGCCTGGTATGCCTGGTGTGCCTGGTCGTACGCGTGGCGAGGCGCGGGTACACTGAGCGTAGACATGTACGGTGTCGGCCCGGGTAAAGAAGGTGACGGATGGCGATCTCGTATGACAGCACCACGGGCATCGTGGTGCAGTTGGAGAGTGGCGCGACGGTGGTGGTGCCGGACCCGATGCGGCTGGACGGGTGGGAGGACAACGACGAACCGTTGGCGCACGATACGCATCGCTGGGAGTGTACCTACTGTGAGGCTACGTTACGCGCGGCATTCGCCGGTCCCGACTGCTATGTGAGTGCCGAGACGTGGCTGCAGATGGACCCCGCCAGTCCCAGCGACTGCTTGCAACCGGACCTGCTGGTCTCGCTGGGCGTCCCGCAGGAACCGCGAGGGGAGTACATTCCGAGCCTTGAGGGGAAGCCTCCTGATCTGCTGGCGGAGTACCTGTCGCCGAGTTCGGTGGAGGCCGACCTGCATCTGAAGCGACCCCGCTATGCGGCGCTGGGTGTACGGGAGTACTTCGTGTTCAATCCCGCTGGTCGGTTTCGGTATCCACGGATGCAGGGCTGGACGTTGCACCGGAACAGGCGGGCAGTTGCCCTGATTCCTGCTGCTGATGGCAGCATCTCCAGCAACGTGCTGCCCGTGCGCTTTGTCATCGTCGACGATCAGTTGCTGATTGTCGACCGGGAGTCGGGCAGGCCGTTGTCGGAGCTGCCGCTGGTGCAGCAGCGACTGCAACAGGCGCTGCGAGACGTCCTGCGGGAAGCAGACGTGCGTCGCCAGGCGGAAGCACGGGCAGCGCAGGCGGAAGCGCGGGCAGCCGAAGAGGCGGACGCGCGACGTCATGAGGTGGAGGCGCGGCTGGTGGCAGAGCGGGAAGTGGCGCGGCTCAGGGCACTCCTTGAACAGCGTAACGGTCATCTCCCCGGATGACGGCGCAGCTTCGGTGCCCGACGCCATCTCGGAGCACAGTCCGCACCTCTCCAATCAACATCACGCCGGATTTGTATTTCCGAACAGGCTGGCGTACGTCAGTGACGCTGGCATCCCAATCCTGCCGTCCCTACCCGGCGCGGGCGGGCACTCCGAGCGAGCCGCGTCCGTCCAGTAGTAAGTCGGGCGCAGCCGCATCGGGGAACAGGGGACGCCGACCCTGTTGATACGATGTCCAGTTCCCCTCGGCCAGTAACCCGGAGGCCATGTCAACCAGTTCTTGAATGCGCTGGTTCGACCGCATGGCCTCCCGAATCGCAAGGATGCCCACGGCGGGATAACGCTTTTCAATGACGTGGCGCAGCATCGTCAGGTGGGCATTGTCGGGGACGCCTGGCTGCCGGATTTCGCGGATGGCGGCACGCAGGTTGGTCTGGGTGCTGTCGGTTGCGTAGCCTCCAGCAAAATCGAATTTGTAAAAGGCTGGCCGACCGCCCAGGCGCTTTTCACCGCTGAGCTTGATCCACTTCGAGTTTTCCACACCCTTGCCGACATCAATGATGAGCCGTACCGTTCGGTCGCCATGTGGGAACGTGGCGCGAATGCGTGCGTAGCTCTCGCGCTGTCCCTGGATCGGCTCCTGCCGACCGATGTACAGCGGCTGCTCGGGCGAGAACTGAATGCGGTCGATGGGAGTGAACAGGGAGATGATGGCGAAGGCGTGGGGCATCATGTCCTCGATGATGCCGATGTCGGCGGCGGCGCCGCTCAAGGGACGCTCCTCCACCAGTTCCATCTCGATCTCCTCGACCTCATCAAGGAACGACTTGAGGGTCCGTTCCTCGGTCAGCAGGAGTTGTAGGAGCCTCACTTCGAGCTTGAAGTAGTAGTGGTCGGCGGCAACAATTTGCACGCCTGCCTCGACAGAATCAAGGAATTTTCGATAGGCCTCTGCCGTGGCCCCCAGCGGCTTCTCGATGACCACGACGTTGCTGAGGTCGTAATACTGCGCGAGGACTGGCAGGTGCGTTGACCCAGGCGTCGCTATGTAGGTGATCACGTAGCAGCTGGATTCGAGTTCACGTCGTAGCTGGTCGCGCACCGGATTTTCAGGCGTGCCCCAGTAGATCGCGTCGCCGTTTTTGACCACACGTGCCACGGTGCCGTCCAACGCCTCCCTGCGGGCGGGGGTGTCCTGTTCGGCGATATGGATCTTGAAGTTGAAGAACTGCTTGAGCGTCAGCAGGTGGTCGTAGGCTTTCTGCCCCCACTCGCCAAAGCCGACGAGCACCACATCACGCTGAATGTGGACGTCCTCTTCGGCGGAGGCGTACATGTGCGCGTTCTGAATGGCGATCGCGGCCTGGTCAGCCAGACCTTCCGCTCGCTTTACTTCATCCTCGGAAAAGGTACGCGGCGCATCGCATTGCGCCAGCACCGCAACACCTATGGGGTGCCCTCGGGCAATCAGCGGGAGCGCAAGGAGCGAGCGAATGCCAAACAGATGCGCATAGTACGAATTGATGGCATGGTTGCTCTGAACGTCGTCCGCCTGGAATGGCTTGCGGGTCTGGATCAGATCGAAGAAAAATGAGCTTTCTGGATGTTCACCTCGCTGTCGTCGCCACAGTGCCTCCTGAGACGATGCCGCGGCACCGTACCACGCGGAGCCGTCGTCCTCGTACAGGGCAATCTGACAGAGCGAGGCATCGACCGTACGCACCAGATTTTTCGCGATGATCCGGAGCGTCTGGTCTAGGTCAATGGAGGCGGCCATCGCCTTGCTGACGTCCGCGATCGTTTCCAGTTGCTCGGCGTGTCGCTTGGCATCTTCATAGAGTCGTGCTGTTTCCACAGCGACGGCGACCTGTGATGCGGCGGCGCGCAGTGCTTCTATCTGTGTCCGGTGCACATGGCTTTTGTGCGAGCGGTGGTAGCCCGCTTCCAGGACTCCGGTGGCCGGTCCACCAGATGAAAGGCCGAACGGGACAAACATACGGATCAGATCTCTGTGGGTATTGGTGTCGAAAATGTCGCCATCAAGTGTGAACGGTACCGCGCGTGACTCGCTGCCCTGCATTCCCGCCATACTGCCGGAGGAGTTTCCGATGAGGATGGAGGTCACGGTGGCACTCACGCTGCCATCGGCCCGGATCGCGGGAATCTCCTTGCGGTCCAGGTACTCCCGAGGATAGCCTTCTACGATGCTTTCCGTATCGACGAGACCCCGATCGTCCTCAGGCAGGGCGGCAATCACGACTATTTGACCTTCACGGAGCGCAAAGGCCAGCACATCGGTCGAGGCTACCGCGCGGTTTGGTGTCACTACCCAGCGTGGGATGCGCGGCGCGACACGCTGAGCAGACTTCTCGCCTGCACCGGGCAGCGCGTCGATCTGTTCATCATATGCGGCGCCGGCCGCCATATGCACGGTCAGTCCGTCTTCGGCGGCATTGCCTTTGGCATAGCGATCAGAAAGCAAAAATATGGTGGCGAATTGAAAGGCAAATTCAGGTGCGTCACTGTCGATCAGGTGACGCACGACAGCGTCGAGCACCTCCTGACGTGTCGAACCTGGACGAAGCAACAGTCCACTCATGCGGCTGAGCGCCCCGAGCACGCGATTTGCGTCTTCCAGCGTCAGAATCAGGTGCTGGCTCGCCAATGACCCCGCGATCAGTTCGGCCGCCAGTTGAAGGAGCAGACGGGTCGATGGCGTGCGTCGGAGGAACGCCAGTTGATCTGAACTGAGTACCAGAAGATAACCGACGGTTGACCCGTCGGCAGTGTCCGGGCCATGGTTGCTTTTAATACACAGCGGCAGCGTGCCAGCGACCGAAAGACCGGCGGCGTGCACGGCCCCTTGCAACTCGCCAACATCAACAGCGTCTGAGGGACCGGCCGCCGTGCCGCTGGCGGCGAGACCGGCGATAGGAGCGTATGCTGGCGCGTCGGCCAATCCGTGCTGTGCCACCAACTGGAGCAGACCGACCTTTTCAGCCACCCGGTAGACGAGTGCGGCCTCGAAGTCGGTCACCGCGATCAGGTGTTGTAGCGCGGCGGAAAGCCGTCCCGATAGTCCATCGCTCGTGGCCATCGCACCAACGGATGTCGATGACAGGTGACTGGTCAAATGACACGCGGTCAGAAAGGCGGTTCGCTCCTCGGACTTTCGGGCAGACTCGATGCGTGCCGCGGCCCGCTCTGCGAACGCGACCAGCTCGGCGAGATAGGCATCGGAATCGTCTGCCGCTGGGATCGGGTTCTCATGCCCTGGTTTGTCCGCAAAATCCAGGTACAGGAGGCCAACCAGCGTGTCCGCCGCGACCAACGGCAGTCCTATGATCGACCGGATGTGGTGCCGTCGTACAAAGCTACTGCCGATCTCCTCGGGCGCGTTCCGGGTGATCAGCGGCTTTCGCGTGACGGTGAGCCACACGTTGGGCCCATACTGTTGCGGGTGCAGTTCCTCGGGAGCCTTGCCCTGCGCTTCATCGGCAAGGTAGCGGGCAAGTTGATCCTGAATGTCGGGGATGGAGTCGAGCAGACCTGCTTCGGGAATGCCAATGGCAACGGGGGCATAGTAGCGCCGGTCCTGTGCATCATACAGGTACAGGGAAACGATATCAGCACCGGACGTCGTCTGTGCCTCGTCGAGGGTGCGCCGAAGAACGTCTAACAGGCTCGCTGTGGTCGTGTCGCTCGCCGCACCCATACTCGGCTCCCTCTGTGTGGCTTATGCCTGTTTGTTTCCCTGATCGTCGTTGGCGCCCTGCGTGCCTTGATCGGCTACACCATGACCTGGCTGCTTGGCGGTTGAGTCAACTGTATGATACTGGTCCGTGGTCGATCGCTGCTCGATCGCCCGTCGACGCCGTTCCTCATCGGAAGCATAACTGTCCTGGTCGTTCTGTTCCACCATGGAGTTCCCCCTCTTGCTCTTCAATCGTGATACGGGATAGACGCTCAATCCATCCCGTCGTCGTGCTCCCTGGTAGACGCGCAACTCCTGTGCCAGGCGCGTAGGGTTTATGACCGCTTGCCGTGGGCAGGCGTGGCCTCCGCCGCATCTTCCGCTTCGGCTTTCTGCTCGTGGTACTCGGCGATATGCTGGTAAATACCGTCCGGGAAGTCGAGGTCGCGGTACACATTGCCCGCATCGGGGTCGTCGGCGTTGGGGAGGATGGGGAACTCCTGCTCGATCTGCCACTCCATGATCCGCTCGCGTCGTGGCGGATTGTAGTCGCGGCTCTGCACCTGATGATACAGTGATCGAGCCTTCTCTTCACTGCAGTCCTTGTCCTTCGTCAGGTATGCGACCATCTCGTCCTCACTGAGGAAGTGGCGGCCCACCATGGTAAAGACCAACCGTCCGTAGTGGCCAATATCCTGTCCACCGTCAAGCGCATCGAGGAGGTGCGCCATCATCTTATTCTTCCGCAGATCTTCGACAGCCATGTTGAACCATCCTTTCTGGTACGTATGTTCTACATCCTGACGTGTATATGAGCACAGAGCGTGCCAATCCGATTGGCGACAGGGCAGCCGCGTCATTTGCCCTATCGCGCTGTCAACGGTACGGTATGGAGGAGTGGGACAACCGGGAAGGACAGAGCAGGTGCGAACCGTACATGTGCAGGTGGATACGACGCGGCCGTCACCGTTGAGGCGCATCTGGCGCTACGTCGGCTATGATGAGCCGAACTACACCTATACGCCGAATGGACGAAGTCTCCTTGGGAAGCTCGGTGCGATGGCGGACGCGCCGTATTACATCCGTGCGCACTTTCTCCTGTGCTCCGGCGATGGCACTGGCAGACCGAAATGGGGTTCGACCAACGCCTATACGGAGGATAGCGACGGCAACGCCATCTATTCGTGGGATATCGTCGACCGCATCCTCGATACCTACCTCGAGATGGGCTGCACGCCGTTTATCGAACTGGGCTTCATGCCCGAAGCGCTGTCCACCGCCCCTGCGGGCACACCGTATGACGACATTCGTGAAGGGGGGTGGCGCTACCCTCCGAAAGCATACGGGCGCTGGCAGGAACTCACAGAAGCCCTGGCGCTGCACTGTCTGAGCCGGTACGGGCTGCGAGAAGTGCGCGGCTGGTACTGGGAACTGTGGAACGAGCCCGACATCTTTTACTGGGCGGGCACCACCGAAGAGTATTGTACGCTCTACGACTATACGGCGGCCGGACTCCTTGCCGTACTGCCGCAGGCGCGGATCGGTGGCCCTGGCACGACAAACCCGTCGCGCGAGCAGGCAGGGGCCTACCTTCGCGCCTTCCTTGAACACTGTGTTCACGGCACCAACGCGGTGACCGGTACGACGGGAACACGGCTCGACTTTATTAGCTTCCACACAAAAGGGGGCGGGTACCGCCGCGATGTGGCCGCTGCCAAGCAGACGCCGACGATCGCCGCGTTAGTCGGTCATGTGGATGCTGGTCTTGAAATTATCGGCAGTTTCCCGGAGTTGTTCAGACGCGAGGTGATCCTGACGGAATGCGACCCGGACGGCATGGCGGCGTACGGCAAGTACGACAATGCCAATCTTCAGTTTCGCAACACCGAGTATTACGCGAGCTACGTGGCCACGACCGCGTGTACATTGTTAGACATCCGCGCGGACGGACCGAACCGCGTCGATGGGATGTTGACGTGGGCCTTTCAGTTCGAGAACCGCGAATACTTTGAGGGGCTCCGGACATTGGCCACCAACGACATTGATAAACCGGTGCTCAATGTCTTCCGGATGCTGGCACGGCTCGGGAACTTCCGTGTGCCGCTGGCCAGCGACGGCGCGCGGAATCCCCTGGCAGGTACCGACGATGACAGCGCGACGCTGCCCCCTGGTCTATTTGGGATTGCCACGGCCAGTGGTGATGACAACGTGCAGATACTGCTGAGCAGCCACCACGACGATTGGGATATGCACACGTCAACCGAGGTCCATGTCGATTGCTCAGGGCTACCCAACGGAGCACGCTATCGGGTGCGGCGCTCGGTCATCGACGCCGAGCACAGTAACGCACACACCGTCTGGGTGCGGATGGGCGAGCCACAGCCGCCAACTGCGGCGCAGATCCCGGTACTGAAGCAGGCCGCGGGTTTGCAGACCGTGGACGTCAGAGAGATTGCCGTGAGCGCGGGACACGTCGCCTGGAGCGTGTCCATGGCGTCGCACAGCGTGTGTCTGTTGGAACTCAGCCGGATGGAGTGATCGACAGCGATCAACCTCCGCGTTAAGCGACGCACGAACGGGCCATCACGATACCACGATGACTTCGTGGTCTACGATGGATGGCACGGTACAGACCACCCAACCCGCCTCGATCCGGGAGGCAAGCTCGTTCCCCGATACGAGAGACCGTACGGTGATAATCTCGTGCACGTCGGGGAACGGGAGATGCACGATCAGCGGTCCGACAGGGATCAATTCGTGGATAGGGGCACGCCAGGTGCCCGCACTGGTCAGGTTCACGAGGTGGAGGATCAGGCGTCCTGGTTGGCGATAGAGGTGGCAGTCGATCAAGCCGGGGCCTTTGACTCGCAGAGGAATACGGTCCCGGGAGGTCCAGCGCACAAGGTTTGCCAGGAGATCCGCATGGTCAGGTAAATTGTCACGGCCAAAGCAGCGGTCAATATCGGCGGCGAGGTAGGCGACACGGCCGCCCCTGTGCTCGTTCAGCACCAGTGCGGGCACATTCGATGTCGGATGCCGCATCCACGCTGTTTCCGGGGGGTAGATGGGGAATGGGGGAACATACGTTAACGGCACCACCGCGGTGCCCGCGACGCGCACCACTTCAAGCCGTCCCGCAAACGGTAGGATATCAGTTTCGTCGAAGCCTTCAAGCGCTTCGTGGCGAACAAGGGTAACGGCCGGTTCATCACCCGTCTGGGGGCCATACACCCCGGCCCGGAGTTCGGGCGTGATGCGGAGGTACGTATGCTTACCCCACGCCTCCCAGCTGGCTGCGGCGGCGCCCGAGGAGCCGTGGTGGCTACCGGAAGCGCTCCCGCCAAACAGATCGGCCAGGGCGAAGTCGGTGCGCGCGTCGCCCCATTCGTTGTACCGGCTGCTTTCACCGCTGGCGAGCAGTCCGCCTCCCCGCTCCACAAACCGGCGCACGGCGGCGCACTGTTCGTCAGAAAGAGCCCCGACATTTGGAAGAATCAAGACGGCGAGGTCGCTGCCGTCGCAGTCGATGTGGTCGGCGTGGACGGGAAGGTAGGGAATGCGAGCACGGAGAAGCGCCTGCGTCACGCCGCGCTCGGGCAACGAGACCCGTTCCTCAGCAGCGTCGCGCCCGAAAAAGTCGACGTTTGCTTGCGACCAGACAACGCCGACAGTCGCAACTGGCGTGCGGTTGAGCAAAAACTCCTCATTCGTCTCGTGCCACGTAAACAGCGGCGCTGCCGTACGGTACTGGCGGCGGTCTTCGTGGTATGCACCGATGTGGTGCCACCAGGGCTGGATGCCTCCAGCAAACCCCTCCAGCGTCCACATGCGTGCCTCAGGTTCGGGCTTGCTTCCCACACGAAATGTTGGCTGCCCAGCACCATACATCGCCATACTCTCTGGTATAAGTTTGTCCCAGCCGAGCAATCCGTGGATGAGCTTCCCCATCTCTCCGTTGGCCTGAAAGCCACGCGGCGTGCTTCGGGCCTGAGAGTCGAGCATCACAATATCCGCCCGTTCACAGATGGCCTTGTAGTCGCGGAAGCGCACGCATTGCGCGGCAATGTCTCCGCCATTCATGCCGAGCCAGAGGCAGTCGGGCCCGCCCGCCTGTTTCGTCGTACGGTTGTTGGCGTCCCAGATTTCGATACGGCGCGCATAGTTCCAGACAATCCACCGACGGTACTCGGTGCTCTCCCAATCCTTCGCGGTCGGTAGTTGCAGACCGGTCGCCGCATGGAAGCGCCGCCTGCAGTTGGCGCAGTAGCAGATGCGGTTGCGGTCGAGGCCGCTCCAGCTGTTATCTGTTATTCCCTCGGGGTGGCTTCGTTCGATGATTTCTCGCAAGATGCCCGGCAAATAGTCGTCGTAGTAGGGGCTGTTGACGCAGGAGACGTAGAGCTCGCCTTCCCGATACGGTATCCCGGTTATATCGCGGGTGAACCAGTCAGGGTGCTCGATGAAGAAACGTTCGTGAGCACGGTTTGAGTCCAAACGGGCGAGCACCCCGAGACCGTCCTCGCGTGCCGCCGCGACAATCTCCCCGTACAGGTCACGGCTGCCGAGGAACTCGGCCCGATGATGCAGCGGATGCCCGCTGGGATAGTAGGCGACAATGCCACCCGCGTTGACGATCACGCCCTGTATACGGGTCTGGCGCCATTGCTCGCGCCACCACCGATGGTCGTAACGGATGGGATCGAGTTCGGTCAGATTCGTCTGTCCCCACCGCGCCAACCTTCGATACCAGGGTGTCATTGCTGTGTCGCTCATCGTTCCGTCATCTCCTTGATCCCGGTTCAACGTGGCTAACTGCTCCATCTCGCGCGTGTGTACCCTTGCATAGGTACAGTGCGGTGCATGATACTCACTGGTGACTCCTCGACACGGCACCCTCGCGCCCGTGGCTCACTGTACGTTCGATGCAGCGGAGCCATCGCAACGGCAACAAAGAGAGGATACCTGGATGTCACCGACGACAATTGGACGACGACAGTTTCTCACACTTCTAACCGCGAGCGGAGCAGCAGTGAGCCTGGCGGCCTGTGGCGCCACCGTGGCGGCTCCTGGCGCACCGCAGCCTACGGTTGCACCGGCGGCCAACGCGGCAGCGTCAAAGCCGACCGCCGCAGGTGCGTCCGCGCCGACGACAGCCGCCGTACCTGGCACCGCGGTGAAACCTGCCACAGCACCGGTTACGGGGAAGCAAACGATCCACGTGTGGACGTGGACCAGTGTCGAGAACATGCCCGCGTGGCAGGCTGCCGCCGACGGCTTCAAAGCCAGGTATCCCGACACAACGGCGGAATTGCTGCATATTCCGGGGGGTGAGTACTGGGATAAGTTGACGGTCTCGTATGCGGGAGGTGAGTCGCCCGACGTCGTCTACCTGCCGCCGGACCCGGCACACAGCACCGGGGCAAAGGGCATGCTGCTGGACCTGACACCGTGGGTGCAGCGCGACAAGTTCAATCTAGAAGACATCACGCCGGTGACGCAGGCGCCATACATGTGGGGTGGCAAGATCTATGCGATCAACGCGATGAACGACACGACGTTCATCGCCTATAACCAGACGCTGTTTCGGGCGGCAGGTGTACAGGACCTTCCACAGGAGTGGGATGGAACTTTTACGACCGAGAATTTCGTGGATATCGCCAAGAAGCTGACGGACGAGAAGAAGCAGCAATGGGGCTATTTCGGCTCGGGACGTGACTTCCACTGGATTTTTGACTTTGGCGGCAAGTTCTGGGACGACGAAAAGTACCCGACGAAATCCGTGGTAGATAGCCCTGAAGCGGTCGCAGGGCTTCAGTTCCTCCAGGATCTCATCTATAAGCATCGTGTCACGCCGCCACCCGCCGCCCTATCCGGCCTCGGTTCGGGTGACGATGTCTTCAAGACGGGTAAAGTCGGTATGGTGCAGGCGCGGAACAAGAACCTCACAGGCATTTTCAAGCCGATTAAGGGATTTAATTACTCGGCAACAACATTTCCGAAGGAACCGAACCACGACCGGCGCACCGACGCGGGCATCAATGCGTTTGGCACCGTGAGCAAATCCAAGGTGCCCGACCAATCGTGGACCTACGTCAAATGGATGACCGCGGAGGACGGGAACGCCAAGCTGCTGGGTCTCACATCGCTCCCGGCGAATAAGAATGTCGATCCGTATACCGTATCTCCACTGGAGAAGTGGCAGGTGAAGCTAACGCTCGACGGCCTGAAGAATGCCTACATTACCGCACCGCATCCAAACATCCGGCCACAGATGTTTCAGGCTATGGACGAAGAAATGGACCTCCTGCTCAACAATAAGAAGAATGCGCAGGAGACCGGGGCAGCGATGGCGAAACGAGTTAACGATCTCTTCGCCCAGCTCGGTCCCGCAGTTCCGAAATAACGAGCCGTGGCAACCGCATCGACACCGCTCGCCCCTAGCGTTGCTCGTTCCCGTGCACGATCCTCTCCGATGGCACGCCGCGAAGCGCTGATGTTCTACCTGCTGATCTCACCGTGGCTCGTTGGTTTTGTGTCGCTGGTAGCGGGGCCGGTCATCGCGTCCCTCGTGCTTAGCTTCACGCAATGGGATCTGGCAAACCCGCCAACGTGGGTCGGTCCCGGAAACTACATCACGTTGTTCACAGCCGATAAGCTGTTCTTTGCTTCGCTTCGAGTGACGGGCATCTGGGTGCTTGTCGGGGTTCCATTACGACTGGTGGTGTCGCTCATAATTGCGCTGCTGCTTAATCAGCAGATCCGCGCGATGGGCTTTTTTCGCACGGTCTACTACCTTCCGAGCGTGGTATCAGGCGTGGCGGTGGCGTTGCTGTGGGTCTGGGTGCTACAGCCGCAGTACGGGTTGCTCAACGAATTGCTGCGTATGCTGGGGCTACCAACGCCATCCTGGCTCGGCAGTGAGGAATGGGCACTGCCCGCGTTCATCATGATGAGTCTCTGGGGTACTGGCGCAACCATGGTTATCTTTCTCGCTGGTTTACAGGGCATCCCCCTGGAACTGTACGAGGCAGCCGACATCGACGGAGCAGGCGTGTGGCGGAAGTTTACCAACGTGACGATGCCACTCATTACGCCAGTACTCCTCTTCAATCTCATAACCGGCATTATCGCGTCGTTCCAGGTCTTTGCTCAAGCGTTCATCATGACCAACGGTGGACCCAACAACGCCACGCTCTTCTATGTGTTGTACCTGTATCGCGTCGCGTTCCAGTACAGCCAGATGGGGTACGCGTCCGCAATGGCCTGGATCCTGTTCATCATTGTACTGGCCTGTACCTTGGCGGTCTTTCGTTGGTCGCAGAGCTGGGTGCATTATGAGGGCGATGTGCGAGGTCGGGCAAAATGAGCGCGGCACGGGCAGGCCCAACCAGCACTCACACAACGCAGCGTGCCAGACGCCGCTTGGACCGGTTTCGTCGTAACATCGGCCATATCCTGGCGATCGCGCTGCTGATCGCTGGCGCCTTCTCCATGCTGGTTCCGTTTTTCTGGATGCTCTCCACGTCGCTGAAAGATCCGGGTGATATCTTTCTCTACCCGCCGCAGTGGATACCCCCCGTGTTGCACTTTGAGAATTACCGCGATGCCCTGACGGCCATTCCGTTTGGTCGGTATTTTCTAAATACACTGTTTATTTCGATCGTGGCGACGATAGGGCAGCTCTTTTCCGCCACAGTGGTCGGCTTTGCGTTTGCACGCTTGCGGGCACCGGGGCGCGACGTGCTGTTCTTCGTGCTCATCGCCACCATGCTGATGCCTGAGCAGGTGACGATGGTCCCCATCTTTATTATCTTTCGCACGCTGCACTGGGTGGACACCTGGCTTCCGCTGATCGTGCCGTCCTGGCTCGGGGTCTACGCTTTCTATATTTTCCTCTGTCGGCAGTTCTTTTTGACGCTCCCGCTGGAGCTCGATGATGCCGCCCGCATTGATGGTTCCGGGACGCTGGGGACGCTGTGGCGTATCATTCTTCCGCTATCGAAGCCGGTGCTGGCATCGGTCGCGACTTTTTCGTTCCTGAACCGGTGGAATGACTTTTTGCATCCGGTCATCTACATCACCAGCCGTGACAAGTACACGGTGTCGGTCGCACTCCAACTCTTCCGCGACTACAACGGGACACAGTGGCACTGGCTGATGGCGGCAGCCGTGGTGGCGATGCTGCCATGCCTGCTCGTCTTTTTCCTGGCACAAAAATGGTTTGTGCTGGGCATCGCAACAACGGGGCTCAAGGGCTGATTGCTTCCCAGCATTTAGCTCTTTCCCAATACGGGTACCATAAGGCGAGCACGATATACATTTCTGGGGACTGTTGCCGAACTCTCTCACCACGGGAGCATCAGTAGGAGCACGTATAAAACAGCATGGTATCAGTGCGGGTTTTCGCCAAGATTGGCACACGGGAAGGCATTTTGGAAGCGCGTCGACCCCAGTTTGTCGTCCACGCCGCCGAAGAGTGAGTTCGGCAACACGCCCCCTGGAAAGATTTAGTATGGTCTGGATGATCAATGGCACTGGTTTCCCGAATAATCTCCGTAACTGCTAGAACGTTGGGTTGAGCTACAACAGGAAAGAATTTCCTCTGTGAATCGTTACTATGGAGAATCTGCTTTACTTCTGGCATCAGCAGGTTTATTGTCTGCGCTAGCATCTCTCCGCATTGTCTGGATTATATTCGTTTCTATTGTTCTCACCGCGTTGTCACTATTATTTTCCCGACAAGCAGATGAGAAGGCATATAGGGCAACAGGGATCATCAATGCTTCTATCGCTGCAAAGACGGCACGTATATTGGCTACATTTGCCGTTATAGTTCTGATCGCTGTTTACTTCCAATACACTCCTCTTGGGAAGGGGCACGCAAATTAGTTAGAAACAGCAAGCCAACCCCGGATTTCCAACCTTTTCCTTGAGCATGGGTTATATTGCCAGGAAGCGATTGCTTCCGACGTCGAAGCGCACCCAACGACGTGCAGGGTGTGGATGACAGCCCAGCGGCGGAGGTCGAAGAGACTTTTGCGGGCATGCCGGTAGCGGCCACGCTGTCCCTGCTCGCGTCGGTGACCTTTGCCCAGCGTGCGTCCATCCCGCAAGCTCGCGCATCAGCGTGGGTTAGCGTCGCTGATGCGCAGAGGTTAGGGTAGGGTGGCAGCGCTCAACCGGACGCTATCGGAACGAAGCGTCGCCTTTGCGTGGCATGGTGTCACGAACCTACGCACCGGACATCGGCCCGGTGTAGACGACTTCAAACAGGATACGGTCGGGTGATTCAAACATGATCTGGTAGTAGGTGTGTCCATCGGCCTGACTGAACTCTGGTCGGTGGCGTGGCGTCTCGAACAGCAACGCCACTCCCTGTTCACCCAGGTACGTGGCAACGGCATCCACGTCAGCCTGCGATTCGGTCCCGATCGCGAGATGATTCATGCCAGGCCCATCGTGGTCGTTGGCCACAGGTTTCACCGGCCCCATAAACCAGAGGCTTTCACCGTTCTTGCCCGCAACACCGATCATGTCGTCACTGGCATGGATCGTTTGCCAACCGAGGAAGTCCAGCAGGTTCCGATAAAACGGCACATTCGTCGGCGCCACGTTGAACTGGATGTGGGCAAAGTGTGTACGCATGCTGTTTGTCCTTGTGTCCATGGTGTACGGCGTCACGCGCCGGTGGGCCTGAGCATAGAACATATGTTCTACGCACGTCAAGCAGGTGCATTCCCTAAGGGCAGTCACGGGTCGGGGACGGCGCGCCACAGCGTCAATCCAGGCGCAGCGGTGCGCGTGGGCGCATCTTCTGGTGTAGCGGAGGACGGCATCCAGGGAAAGGGCGGGAGGACAGTGACCGGGTGGTGATGCTACTCCTCCCCGTCGGTACGTCCTACGCCGGGTCCTTCCACGACTGCCGCGAGCGCTGACACATCATAGGTCCAACCGTTCAGGTCTGCACCACGTCGAAATTGCAGGAAGAATTCATGGACGCCGTGGCGAGGTCGCAGCGCAAGCTTGACGGCCCCCATCGGCGTCAAACCAGCCGTGGCGCCCGCATCCAGCACGCGGCGAAGCGCATCAATCAGGAGCGCGGGATTGTCGAGACGACCGGTGCGGCGTGCCACGGGATCGTCAACTTCGAATAGTGGTTTGAAGAGCGCGAGCACATCACCATAGGGTGCGAGCAACGTGCCGGAAAGCGGTAATGCTACCGTGAGCGAGAGGTAGGACAGATCGAGCGTGATGAGCGTGGGGCATGGGTCGAGTGCGGTGGGCGCCAGGTCGCCGAGGTTGGTGTGTTCCAGGTTCCGTACCCGTAGGTCGGACGCGAGGCGACCCGTGAGCTGGCCGTGGCCAGCCTCTACCGCAAACACGAAGGACGCGCCCCGCTGGAGAAGACAGTCGGTAAAGCCTCCCGTCGATGCACCACAATCCAGCGCGACACGTCCCTCCGGGGATACGCCGAAGTGGTCAAGCGCGGCTTCGAGCTTATAGCCACCCCGACTGACGTAGCGGCGCTGCCCGCGCACACGCACATCCACATCGGTGGCTACGGCGGTGCCGGGCTTGTCAATCCGCTGGCCATCCACGAGCACCTGGCCTGCCATGATCCAGCGACGCGCATCCTCTTCGATCTGGAAGAAGCCACGCTCGACCAGCAGTGCGGCTAAGGGGCGCTTGACCCGCCGAGATGGGACCGTCATGACCGCATGGTACGTCCTACGCGAGCCGTTGTGTCACCGCGTTGTGCCCATTGCGTGTCTCCACCGACCATCAGCCAACAGCGACGGCAGGCACTGGCTCCGGGCGTGCCGCGCGAAGGCGCACATGCGCATACCCCGCTCCCAGGGCCACCGTACATGCCGAGAGCAGGAAGATCGCTCGGTAGCCGAACGCCTGCGCGATTGGGCCGCCCCCATAGCTCCCCAGCATCGCTGCCGTCCCTTGCGACACCTGGTACAGGGAAGCGACGCGCCCTCTCGCTTCTGGCGGTGAGAGCTCGATGACCATGGTCAATGCCGTGGCGGTGAAAGCGGCAAATGCGAAGCCACGGAGTATCTGTGCGGCGATGAGTCCGCCGGTCGAAGGAATGAACGCATAGGCCGCAAACACCAGGGCAATGCCGCCAAGCCCCAGCGTGAACGTCAGGCGTCGGCTATAGCGATCAGCCAGGTAGCCAACCAGAAGCATGCATGGCACTTCGACGAAAGCGGCAATCGCCCAGAACCGTGCATAGCCGTCGGGTCCATACCCCAGCGAGGTCGAGACGTATGGCCCCCACACGGTCTGCACTGCCGCGAAGGGCGCCCAAAACGACATGATCAGGATGAGCAGTGGCCGCATGGGACCTGCGAGCAGAGCACGGAAAGCCGGTCGCGGCCGATCGGTGGCTGCTACCTGTTTGGGTTCACGCAGCAGCAAAGCAAGGAGCAGAGCCACAGCGTACATGCCCGCCGCAGCTGTAAACGTGGTGTGAAAGCCTGAACGCCGAGCAATGGCACCAGCCATGAGGATCGCCATGCTAAATGCCAGTGAACCCGACATGCGGTATCCGCCCAGCATCGTGGCACGATTGGGATGACCCTCAAGGATGGCACCCATCATGGCCAGGCTTGCGATAGCATAGCCTCCCGAGGCAATGCCACTGACAATCTGGATCGGGGGCAGCAACCACCAGGAGCCGACCGGGACATTGGCCATCGCCAGACTCGTAACGGTGAGCGTGGCCATGGCCCCGACAATGAACGGCTTGCGCCGACCGACCCGATCCACCTGGCCACCCCAGAAGAGATTGGTAAGGAGCGACGCCGTGGCGTTGACTCCGACCACCCACGCGATTTGTGCCAGCGAAGCGCCGAGAGACTGCGCGTACAGCGAGAGGAAGGGGAAGGTCGTGGCCCCGGCCAGGAAGCTCATGAAGACGACGGAAGATAAGATGAGGTAGGCCGCCATCCGTCACACTCCTCGCCTTCGGTGCATAGGGTAGGGGCGCGCAGTCCCTCCGTCCTTCGTCCTCAGTATCGTACTTGATAGCAACGACACCTTGATCCGTCGTCGCGAAAGATGCTCGGTGGCAAACCCCTGCTCTCTGCACATGCGACGCACGTCAATTCGCTGATCCCCATGTGTCGGGCATCGCACCGTGAAGCGTTGGGTAGTAACTTTTCTGCCCCGACTGCACCATACATGCGGAGGCATGCACAGTGGATGTGGAACGTGAACGTGAGTGACCACCAGGAGCAAGAGCTTTCGCATGAGCTTTCTCTGGTGGAGATGGCATGCCGCGGGGATGCAGATGCCTTTGCCGTGCTCATTGGCGGCTACGAGTCATCACTGGACCGATTCTGCTGGAAGCTCATGCCCGGCGCTACGGCGCAAGACCTTGCCCAGGAGACACGGCAGCGCGTTTCAGTCCATTCGTCGGCTGCAAGACCCTCACCGCTTTGGCGCCTGGTTGTTCGGTATTGCCGCGAATCTCGCGAAGTGGTGGTGGCGGCGGCAGTCACGATATCCCATCTCACTGGAAGGACTGCGGTTTATCTATCCCGACGTAACGTGGGAGGAGATGCTCCCCGCAACATCCACTATGGACCGCGTGGTCGAGGAAGCGGAGCAAACAGCGCGTCTCGTTCAAGCGATCAGATCGCTGCCAGCGGAAATGGGACACGTCGTCGTGCTGCACTATCTGGAAGGGCTAAGTTATGCCGAGGTAGCGGTGGCACTGGACGTGCCCATCAGCACGGTCAAGGGACGGCTGTATAAGTCGCGGCTGCGGCTGCGTCAGGATCTGGAAGCGGCGATGTCGGAAGGAGGTGGGGCGTCGGGTACAAGGAGCAACGCCTCGGCGAGCGAACGGGGACAGGAACGTGTACGGCGGCGACAACGGAAAGGACAAAACGACATGGACGAGCATCGGCATGACGGAGTGGGGCTGGTGACGGTTACCGTCGAAAGCGTTAAGGTGATCTACCAGGAACCAGATGCGGCGCATGTGAGGCAGGCGCTCGAACAGGGGCTGGGGGCGTCATGGCTAACTCCGACGTCGCTCATAGAGCAAGCGGACGGCATGCCACGACAACCAGACTTCGGAGCAGTCGCGGAGCAGCTTGCCGCCGCGCTGGCTGGCACCGATATTAAGATTGCAGACTCCGCCAGGACCGTGGTTCTTCGGGAGGTCGGTGGAGGCCGCCAGCTTACATTTTGCCTCGGCAGTCCAGAAGCACTGACAATTGGGCTTCGCCTTCATGGTCACGCCACACCACGGCCACTGACTGCCGATACGACACAGCAGCTACTGGAAGCAAGCGGGGCGGAGATCGAACGTGTTGCGGTGACGCGACTTGTGGGCGACACGTTCTACGCGTCGATCTGGTTGCGGCGTGCCGACGGCGAGACAGTTGAGATCGATGCCCGACCAAGTGATGCCATCGGGCTTGCGTTGCGTGCCGGTGTCCCGATTCTGGTGGCGGAGGGGCTTCTGAAGCCAGCAGACGAGCTTACGATAGGGATGAGCCGGGATGTGGTGCTGCCAACAGCCTGATGAACGACGCTCGCTGGTCCCGGCTCGAGACTACGGTCCTGTTCACTTCTTCCTGGTCCCGCCGACCGTGCCCAGATGCCGGGTAATATCTGCGCTCAGCGGCTCAACGGCGTCGGAGACCTGACGGGCGCGTGAGAGCACCGCGTCTGGCAGACCGGCGAGACGTGCCACCTCAATGCCAAAGCTACGGTCTGCCGCACCTGGCTCAATCCTGTGCGGGAAGTCGATGCCATCCGGACGTTCTTCCACGGCTGCCTTAAGCAGCGTGATCTGCGGGTACGACGATTGGAGTGCGGCCAGTTCGTGATAGTGGGTCGCGACAATTGCACGCGGTCGAGCGGGTCCGTTCGCGAGATACTCAATGACGGCCCACGCGATGGCCATGCCATCGTGCGTGCTGGTGCCGCGTCCGATCTCATCGAGCAGCACGAGGCTCCGGTCGGTCGCGCCCTGAAGGACACTGGCCGTTTCGAGCATTTCCACCATAAAGGTAGATCGGCCACCTGCCAGGTCGTCCACTGCACCGATGCGCGTAAAGATCGCATCGACCATGCCGATATGCGCGGACGTCGCCGGTACGAACGAACCGACCTGCGCCAGGAGTGTAAGCAGCGCGACCTGCCGCATCCATGTGCTCTTCCCGGCCATGTTCGGTCCTGTCAATACGACCAGTTGATGCAGCTCGCCTCGCCCTTCAAGCTGCGTGTCATTGGGCTGAAATGGCCCGTTGCCCTCAATGACCGGGTGGCGGCCCCCTTCAATCGTTAACGTCGCGCTGGTGTCAACCACCGGTTGTATCCAGCCACGTTCGACGGCTACTGTCGCCAGGGACAGCAGTGCATCGGTGGCGGCGAGTGTACGGGCCAATTCGCGTGCTTCGGCTGCGACCGACGCAGCGGCTGTCCGCAACTCGTCCAGCACAGCCTTCGTCTCCTCGGCTACCAGCGCCTCGGCCGTTTCCACCTCAATCGCGTGCTGTTCCAGAGCTTCCGTCGCGTACCGTTCCACTTTCTGCAAACCGCCGCGACGCACCCAGTCACGCGGGACGCTGGTGTTGACGGGTACCTCCAAAAACAGCCCCTGCGTTGTGGTGCGTTCCAGTTTCACCTTGCCCAGGCCAGGGAGCCGCCGCAATTCACCCAGGTAGCGCGTCTGCCACTCGCTTGTCCGCGTGAGCTGGATCAGCGCCTGTGCCAGACCGGGGCTGGCTTCTGCCCGGACGGGCCGCGCGCGTTCTTCCTCGTCATCCGGTGGCAGGACCTGTGCGGCGCGCTCCGCGAAGGAGGCGAGGGCGGGACGCGGCGTGCCCAGCGAGCGTAGGAAGGACGAGCGTGCCTGGCTGGCCACCTGCGCCAGCGATGGAAGTTGCCGGGCGACGGACGACAGGGCGCGCAGGTCATCAAGGGTGGCCCGGTGTGCGGCCGCACGACCGACGAGGCGTTCGAGGTCGGTCATCTGGCCGAGTTGTGCGGCAAGCGCGGCACGCAACGGTGCGTGAGCCACCAGTTCCGCGATGAGCCGCTGCCGGACGGTGATCTTGCCGAGGTGCGTCAACGGGCGCAAGAGCCAGCCACGTAACATACGACGTCCCATCGGCGTCACGGCGCGGTCGAGCGCGCCCAGGAGACTCCCCGCCACTTCACGGTTGCGTTCGGTTTCCACCAGTTCAAGATGGCGCTGTGTTGTCGCGTCGAGCCGTAGAAAGTCGGCGGGTCCGGCTTCCTGGGGACTTTCCAGCGCCGGTGTGTCGGCCCCTTGCGTCTCCTCGAGGTAGCGAATAACGAGGCCCGCGGCCATCGACGCGTGCGGGAGGTCAGCAAGCGAGGTCTGCGGAAAGGCGCGTTTCAGGATCTCACTCGCGCCACGACTGGGGCCAACGCTGGTGACGTTGCGCCGGAACGTCAGTGACTCAGGCGCCGGTCGGTCGCTTGGCACAAGGATCTCAGCGGGATCGAGGCGCTGGACCTCCGCGGCGGCATCTTCCAGGTCAAACTCGCCCGCTTTGAACTCCCCGGCCGCAACATCGGTCCAGGCGAGGCCCACGCGATGGTCGTCGGTAACGATGGCAACGAGGTAGGTGGGACGTTCCTCTTTCAGGAGGCGAGGGTCGGTCACCGTGCCGGGGGTGAGCGTGCGGACTACCGCACGTTGCCGCATTCCGCTGGACTCTTCCTCGCTCTCCTCGCAGACCGCAACCCGATAACCACGGGCAAGCAGGCGCGGCAGAAAGTTGTCGAGGGCGTGGTGGGCAAAGCCACACTGGGGAACAGGAGGCGCGGCGCCACCCGAAGGTCGTTCGCTGAGTTTCAGACCAAGTTCCCGGGCCACCAGTTCGGCATCTTCGAACAGCACTTCATAGAACGAGCCGATCCTGAAGAGCAGCATGATGCCGGGATGGTCATCGCGAAGGTCCAGGTACTGCCGAATGACGTCGCCGTAGGCCGTTTCGCGTTTAGCTGTCGGACGCGGCACGCATTTCTCCGCCAGAGGCCAAAAGCGCCGCCAGCCCGGTGCTCCGTTCCTGGTCGCGCATGTCAGCGACGGCCCGAGCTACCGTTGCCTCGTCCCCCACGATCACGGCAACGCGCCGGGCACGCGTGAGGGCAGTATACAGCAGGTTACGCGAGAGCGTTGCTCCCGAACTGGCAGAAGCGACCAGCACGATGGCTGGCCACTCGCTTCCCTGTGCGCGGTGAACCGTGAGGCAGTAGGCATGATCCAGATCGAGCAGATCAGCAGGGGCGTACGCAATGATGGCGCCATCACCGAAATCGACACACAGTCCCTCGGGTTCCACGCTCGTGATCGTGCCCGTATCCCCATTGAAGACACCCAGATGGTAGTTGTTGCGCGTCTGAATGACACGATCACCAGCACGCAGGGGAAGCGCGCCATGAGGACGCTCGGCTTGCCCTTTTGGCGGGTTCAAGCGCATCTGAAGCTGGCTGTTGATGCTCTGACAGACGCGATTGAGTGGTGCCAGCACCTGAACATCCCCCGAACTGAGGCCAAACAGTTGCGGCAGGCGCACCGCCGCCCAATGTGCCGCATACTCGGCGGCCCGTTCAGGGGGCGCCGGTACGAAGACGCAGTCATGCTGTTCACCCAGTTCCGTAAATGGCACGAGTTCGGGCATCTGACCCTGACGGATGCGGTGGGCATTGGTCACAATCTGGCTGCGGGCCGCCTGCCGGAACACCGTATCCAGTCGGACCGATGGCACGCGCTGGCTGTTCAGCAGGTCGCGTAGTACCTGTCCGGGACCAACGCTGGGGAGCTGATCGGCGTCCCCGACCAGGATGAGTTGTGCGTGCCGACCCAGTGCCGCCGTCACCGCTCGGGCAAGGTGCGTGTCGAGCATGCTGGCTTCATCCACAATGACCGTATCGAATGGGAGGGGATCTCGTCGACCGTGGCGGAATCCCTGGGGCGTCGATCCGAGGAGACGATGGAGCGTCTTCGCCTCGAGGCCAACGACCTCTTCGAGGCGCTTCGCGGCTTTACCGGTCGGAGCGGCCAGGGCGACCGCGTGACCAAGTGCCTGCAAGCAGCGCACGAGGACCCGCACGGTGGTGGTTTTGCCAACACCCGGTCCTCCAGTGAGCACAAAGCAACAGCTCAGCAGTGCCGCACGGACGGCGGCCCGCTGCTCACTCGAGAGGGCACGGGCGTGCTCGTCTGCAAGCAGCCACGCGTCAACGGCTGCCGGGCTGTTCCGACTGCGCCTGGCGGCCAGGGTGCGAATGTCGGCGGCCAGTGCCTCCTCGGTACGTACCAGGCCAGCGAGACCGATCGCGAGCGATGGGCCAGCGTCAACCGGTGGCGCGGCGGGCACCGATGGTGGCTCATAAATCCGCAATCGGCCACGCTTCACGGATGCGGACGCCGGGTAGGGAGTGACGCTCTCAAAGAGCGATCCTGGTGGCGCGGTGTCCGGCTCTGTCCGCGGAGTCGTCGTAGCCAGAATACCGCCTGACAGTAATTGCGTGACGGCGGGGTCGGCCAATGCCGTGTCGACACCAGCCAGGGCAGCCGCTTGTTCCGTCAACGCGTCACGGGTGAGACGTGTGTGGCCCTGCTCGGAAGCGCGCAGCATGGCGGCGTGGATCGCGGCCTGTAAGCGTGCGGTTGCAGCGGGACGAATGGAAAGTGACTGCCCGAGCGCATCGGCGGCGGCGAAGCCCAGGCCGGGCACATCCGCGACGAGCCGATAGGGGTTGGCACTGAGCACGCGAGGCGCGTCGGCCCCATAGGCCGCGACGAGCCGCGGTGCATAGCGGGTGTCCAGGTGGTGCTCTGAAAGGTAGGCAGTGACGGCACGGAGCGCCCGGTGCTCGCTCCAGGCTGCGGCGAGCGCGGTAGCACGCCCCGATCCAACACCCGGCACCTCGCGGACGCGCTCTGGCGTGGCGTCAAGGATCGCAAGGGTACGGTCGCCAAACGCCGCTACAATACGTTGTGCCAGCACCGGTCCGAGTTGCCGAATCAGACCGGAACCAAGATACCGGACGATGCTCTCAGCGTCAGATGGCGGCGAGACGGAGGCCGACGAGGGGGAGAACTGCGCCCCGTGCCGTGGATCCGTGCGCCATTCACCGGTGAGATGCAGCACTTCTCCCGGCTGGACTGCTGGCAGAGTTCCAACGACCGCCACGGGGTCACGCCGACCACGCACGCGCGCCTTGACCACACTGAATCCGTTTTCCGGGTTGTAGAACGTGACGCGATCGACGGTCGCATCTAACACTACTGCGTCCACGTCATCCTTTATATCTGTAGACATTGGTTCCCGACCGTGTGTACCGGCGTGGACGGGCTCTTCTTCTGTTCACGCACAACGAATTCGTTGTTCCATATGTCACATCAGACGCATGAATAAATTGCTGAAGGAAGAGATCTTGCGATAGAACACGTGTTCAATTATACCGGATATCTGGCCATGGCACGGCATGTGCATCGCGCTTTTGTTTCTCAGCGACTAGGCGAGGAGATCGACGCGTGGCCAGCACGGTGCAGGCAGAGCAGGAAGAAGCAGAGCGGTCGCCCGACGGGGCACTCAACCTTTCAGACGACGAAGAACAGAAAGTCAAAGAGCGCACCGCTCTGCCGGCATCAGTCGTTCATGCCGCGATTCGGCGCGAGGGTGCGGATGAACTGAAGCGCCCGTCATCGGCGCTTGCCTGGTCAGGCCTTGCCGCGGGGCTCTCCATGGGCTTTTCACTCGTAGCTGAAGGTCTCCTCCGTTCGCATCTCCCTGATGCGCCCTGGCGTCCGCTGGTGGCAAAACTCGGTTATAGCCTTGGCTATCTCATCGTCATTCTTGGACGACAACAGCTGTTCACCGAAAACACGCTGACCGTCATTCTGCCGCTGATGATCCGCCGCGACCTCAAGACACTGCTCCACGTCGTGCGCCTGTGGTCCATCGTCCTCGTTGCCAACTTGCTTGGTGCGCTGATCTTCGCGTGGGCCGCCGGAAACACCGATGCTTTCACCCCGGAGGTACGGCACGCATTCAGCAGCATGGGTCATGACGCCATGGAAGCTCCGTTCTGGACGATCTTGATTCGTGGCATATACGGAGGATGGCTCGTGGCTCTCCTGGTATGGCTGCTGCCACTGGCGGAGTCCGCGAGAGTGCTGGTGATCATCCTTTTGACCTATATCGTGGGCCTCGGCGGCTTCTCACATATCATCGTTGGCTCCCTGGAAGTCCTGTACCTGGTGACGACTGGTGGTGCATCCTGGGGGGACTACTTCGGCTCCTTTATGCTGCCAGCATTGATTGGAAACGTCATCGGCGGTGTGTCGCTGGTGGCCGCACTGAACCACGCGCAGACGATTTCAGGCGGGGCCAGCGAGGACTGAACGGACGCTTTTACGCCAATCTCGGCGTGGACTCGACCATTTCCGTGCGCCAGTAGATGCGTCGGACGGGCGATAGCGCAATCCGCACATCATCCATCTCCCGCAGTTTCGACAGGTGGTAGAGCCGTCGCCCCACGTTCAAGCCGAGGATCACCATCTGCCGTACGAAACTGAGTGAAACCACGCGCCAGAGGGCTGCCGTGTAATACCCCGGCAGCAAGACGCAGATGTCCCGTGCCTGTTGCCGGAGCGCGTCCCTGAATGGTTCGTGCTCGATCCCGGAGGTACGGACGAACCAGGACCACGTTCGGTCATCACAGCCAAGCAGTACCGCGTGTGCCAGCATATCTGCTTGCTTATGCTCTTCGTGCCGCCGATTGTTGGAGGTAAGCGTTCCATGTGCTCCGGCGACCCGTGGCTCAAGAAACGTGGCAAATGGACGGGCCGCGTGCCCGAGCAAGACGTGTGCGGCAATATGAAGCAGAAGATAGATCTTTTCGGCGTCCGTTGTGTCAGCGGCGATCGACAGAGCACGATGACGGTGAAATGGCGACGTGATCATAAAGCCCATGAGCCCGTCCAGGTTCTCTTCACGAATCGTCACGTCGTACTGCTGTTCGAGATGGGCTCCAAGCACGTCAACGGTGGCCATGCGGAGCGCCGACAGACTGGTGCTTGTGTGCAGCGCGGTCATCGGTCAGTATGCTTTTTGACAGGCTCGATGGGGAGGAACCAGTGGCGTGCACACTGCTTGAGAAAACGGGCAAGGTCCTTGACGGTGGAAATGGACTGCGCCTGCGAGGTAATTTCCGCGAACGCCAGTTCAGCCCAATACTCACCGAGGATGCCGACGAGCATCCGTTTGCCATGGACGAGCACCTCGCTGCGCTCCTGTTCTTCATCAAGGAGTGCATGCACCATCATCATAGTCACAAAGGCCGCCGCTTTGCCCGGTGTATCGAGCGACCGCAAGTTCTCGTGCCGGGCGTTGGAAATGCGGTGTAGGGTCGCTGGATCAATCCAGATCTGTCCACCGGAAGATTGACTGAGGATCGTGGAGATACGGGCAAAACTCGTCTGCCCCCGGAGTTCATCGAAGGACGCGCCGAATCCTGCGGGATCGTGTAGTTCCACGCTGCCTTCCTTCTCGACGCACGTGCTCGCATCCCTGACACAGCACTCCGTACCTATGACGCTCTCAAGGATAGTGTACCAACGCGCCGCGTATCGCACGTTGCACGCGTGCAAGGAACACCAGTGGTCTCGCACCGACGTGAAACATCATGGGTGGCACGTGACGCGGTCGGTTCGGCGTTGCTCTGGTGCATCGCACACCATCCATGCGGTCCTTCAACAACGGTCGGCATCCCCGCCGGTAGGATCACGACGGGACATTGGTGATCCCGTGAGAAAGGGGGTTGGGGCATGCGTGAACTGGAAGCCATGATCGCAGAGGCGATGCCACGTAATCCACGGTATCGAGGTGGTTGGCGTCGGGAAGTGGCGTGGAAGGTGCGCGGCGTGGCACGCGTCTTCAGCATCGCCAGGATTCTGTCGTTGATACGGGGATGGGGGCGGTAGCGTGATCCCACGGGTTATGGAACAGTGTTAACAATTGTCAGATGACTTTTGTGTCCGCCACAATTTCCACGTTGGCCCATGCCCATCAACATCCGTGCCGCGTTTTGTGTGCGTGCGAGAGCCGACGCTAAGCTGCCCGCGTTTTGAAGTGGTTGTGGCAGCTTGCCAGCCGCGAACATTGCCCGTGCGTGCAGACCCTGGACGTCCTCTATTGTCAAGTAGTGGATGGGATGTGTCACACGTTACCGATCGGCAAGGGCGCGGAATCTGGGTTCAAACCGTCGGAGGATATCATCCGCGTGTCTCTGTCGCTCGGGTGACAGAGACGGTGCCGATTCGGGCACATGTGTTGCCCCTGCCTCGTTGTGAGAGACGTCACGCGTGACGCGTTGCGGCTGGTTGCCCACTGGTACATCGTCCGGCGCGGGGTTCGTGTGATTCCTGTTCGCTACTGGCATAATAGTCCTCCTTGTTTGAGGTATTTCTTTCAGTATATGGCGAGCAGGCGTCTTGACGCGGCGAGTGCGTGAACAGTACGATAGATTTGGAATTGGGGACGAATGAGATCGTTCTGTACGTGCCTGTAAGGAGAACGCTGGCCGTGTCAAAGATTGACCGAGTGGTCACTCGACGAACTGCACTGCTGATGCTGGCGGCCGGGGGAAGTGCCGCGTTACTTGCCGCGTGTGGCGGAGCTGCCAGCACGACATCGGCACCGACAACAGGCGCCGCCGCTGCCAAGCCCACCGCCGCCCCGGCAACGGGGGCAGCGACCACGGCTCCCGCCGCGGCCGCAGCCACTGCGCCCGCGGCAGCGGCCAACCCAACCACGGCACCTACGGCGGCTCCGGCAGCGGCGGCTGGCGGAAAGAATGCTGAGATCCACGTCAACTTCCGTCAGGGCAGCGACGCCGAGTGGCAGCAAAAATTCATACCCAAGTTTGAGGCGGCAAATCCGGGAATTAAGGTTGTCCTGGATGTTCTCCCGGCTGAGCCGGAATACTGGGCCAAGGTACAGGCGCTACACGCGACTGGCCAGGTTGGCGACATGGTCTGGGCGAGCCTGGGGAACTATAAGAACTTCGCCGATAAAGGGTTGCTCAAAGAGCTCGACCCCATCATCTCAAAGGATAAGTACGACCTCAACGACTACTATCCAGCCGCCATTGAGACCATGCGCTTCAACGGCAAACTATTCGGCATGCCATGGGGAGCACATACCGGCAACTGCGCTGTGATGTACAATGCCGACCTCCTGGACAAGGACGGGCTCAAGATCGAGGACGCAACCAAGGATTTTGACAGCCTCTATCAATCAGCTCTAAAACTGACCAAGAGCGACGGAGGGAAGCGCAGTCAATTTGGCTTCATTCCCGCCGGTGGTCAGATCGGCATGAACAACATCATTCGTTCGTTCGGCGGGGACTTTTATGACAAAGATGGTCAGAAGTTGACGCTGGAAACGCCCGAGGCAATGAATGGCATCAAATGGCTTCAAAAAATGCACAACGACGCGTCGGTGACGTTTGGTGGCGGCTCGAATACGGACGAGTTGTTTGCCAATGGTAAAATAGCGATGGTTCAAGCTTGGTGGGGGAACCAGTTCGTCCCCGGCGACAAACAAATCGCGGGCAAGTTCAAATGGGACATCGTGCAGATGCCCAAGGGGCCAGCAGGTGTCATCGGTACGCAGTTGACGATCAATGGCATCACGATGACATCGACGTCCAAGCAGCCAGACGCAACGTGGGCGTATATGAAATATATGCTTGATCCTGTGAGTCAGATCGAAATCGTCAGCAATAACGGGGGGCGTCCGTCTCCCCGTCATGCGGTGATGGACAATGCGGAACTGGTCTCAAAACTCAAAGCGCCCAAGGTGTTTATCCCCTTGTATCAAACAGCACAGGGTTGGCCAGAGCCAGCGAACCACCGCTGGCCGGAGTTCAGTTCTGCGGTTGACCAGGTGTTCGGGCCCATCTGGACGGGCAAAACGTCACTCGAAGCGGGTATGAAGGATGTCACGTCCAAGCTACAGGAGATCCTGAGCAAGCCGAAGGCATAACGATGGCACATCAGGCCGCCGTACGAGCAGGAACGCGGCCCAGGCACAGATCACGCCTGGGCCGGTCTGAGAATATATCTGGATGGCTCTGGTCGTCACCGTGGATCATCGGTTTTTTCATATGGACCCTCGGGCCGATGCTCTATTCGTTGTACCTGGCATTCACAAAATACAGCATTGCCACGGCGCCAGAGTGGATCGGACTCGTTAACTTCCAGCGGGCCCTCAGCGGCCAGGACTCCCTTTTCTGGCCCTCGTTGATCCGAACTTTTACATGGGCCATTGTCATGGTACCCCTCAGCCTTACTGGTTCGTTGCTAGCCGCACTGCTGCTCAATCAGCAATTGCGCGCAACGCCTCTTTTTCGCACGCTGTTTTTCCTGCCGTCGTTGACGCCAGCGGTAGCCTCGGCTATCTTGTGGCGCTGGCTGTTCCAGCCGGAGTTTGGACCGATTAACTACCTGCTGACGAATCTCGGCATTCGAAATCCCCCACTCTGGTTTGGAGACGAAAACCTCGCGATGCCGAGTTTGATGATCATGACGCTCTGGGGTGCGGTCGGTGGCGGCACCATGATCATTTTCCTGGCTGGCCTCCAGGGCGTGCCTCAAGAATTGCATGAGGCGGCCTCCATGGATGGGGCGGGGGTGTTGAGGCGATTCTGGAATGTGACTCTACCAATGATTACGCCCACCATCTTTTTCAACCTGATTATCGGCGTAATTGCCGCACTCCGTACCTTCGCGACAGCTTTTGTGGCAACCAATGGTGGTCCACACTACGCCACGTGGTTCTACATTCTGCATCTCTATCAAACAGCGTTCCAGAACTTCGACATGGGATATGCATCAGCTCTCGCGTGGATATTTTTCATCATCGTCGTGTCGTTGACGACGATGAATCTACAGCTATCCAAACGCTGGGTCTACTATGAAGGCGAAACACGCTGATGGCCGCGATTACCGCCCCTGCGCGGATCAGCCAGGGTATGGTGGGACGGCGTGATCGACTCCCCGCCCAACTGGGACGTCTCCTGTTATATGCCCTTGCAATTCTCTGTTCGTGCCTGTTTATGGGGCCATTTCTTTTCACGGTATCGAGTTCATTAAAGAGTATCCCCGAGGTTCATGCCTTCCCACCCACGATACTGCCTTCGGTACCACAGTGGCATAACTACATCGATATCTTCAAGATCGAGGGTGTTCCGTATGCTCTCTTTTATCGCAACACCGCGATTATTACGTTCGGCGCGTTGATCGGTACGGTGATTACATCGGCGGCATCGGCATTTGGCTTCGCGCGCTTTCGATGGAAGGGGCGTGACTTTTTTTTCCTCGTCCTTCTTAGCACGCTCGTCCTGCCGGAAGAAATCGTATTGATCCCGAAGTTTCTCATGTTTAATAATGTGCCGAAGGCTCTGATCCATCGCACCTTGATCGATACCTGGTGGCCGCTCATCCTACCAGCATGGTTTGGCGGAGGAGCGTTCAATGTCTTCTTGCTCCGTCAATTTTTTCTGCAGATTCCCCGTGAGTTGGATGAAGCTGCCGTGCTGGACGGTGCAAACTCGTGGCAGATCTTCTACCGCGTTATTTTGCCTCTTTCACGGCCAGCACTCGCGACCGTGGCCATCTTCTCGTTTCTCGGAAACTGGAACGATTTTATCCATCCGCTAATCTACCTGAATAGCAATTCGAAGTTCCCTCTGTCACTCGGTCTGCGTTACTTTCAACAGATTCCTTCAGAGGCCACACAGCCACGCGACCATCTGCTCATGGCGGCAGCGTTGCTGATGATCCTTCCCGCCGTCCTCCTCTTCTTCTCGGCGCAGCGTTACTTCGTTCGCGGCATTGTCATGTCGGGGATTAAAGGCTAACCGTACTGCTGCTCTGAAAAAGGGCATCGATGGCTGGCTGATGATGCCATGGTTTCGGTGGTCGGGCGCGGCCAGCGACTGAAGTCGCGCATGACATGGTCACGTCCGCCTTCGCGGACTCCTCGCATGGTTCCACAGGGATGGCATGCATTTCATCCCTCGGGGGTGCCCTCAGGGGGGGCCCTCGCCGGGCATCGGCGCTGCCCTGAAAAGGGCCTCCTCTCCGCGCACGATGCGGAAAGGACGTTGGATGTGGCGCCTCGTCTGCTGATTCACGGTTAGGACGGTCTTGCAGACGGCTGTAGGTCTATAGCTTGTCCGATCGCTTGGGATTCGCATCGGTCGTGGCATAAACCTGGCATACGCTGTGCATGGATACATGAGCTATAAAGATCGACGTATGCTGGAGTGCGTCCGGCAATGCGGCACGCCGCTCAGGAGGGTTCAATGGACCGACGCGACGAGTTTGTGGAGGGTCGTGGAGACCCACGAGGCGAGCCAGAACGGCACGCAACCACGGGCGGAGCAGCTGCGGCTGGCGCGGCGACTGGCGCTGCCGCGGGAGCCATTGCGGGGTCTCCCGGCGCGGTCCCTGGTGCGTTAGGCGGAGCCGCGATCGGCGCGGCGTCAGAACGCGTGATGCATGCCGGGGGTGGCGCGGGAGATCGGTGGGCAGGCGCGGATGCCGGGATGGCGGACCGTCCACCGGCTTCCCGAGACCAGAGGGCTGGTACCCAGAACGTGAGCACGATCCACGAGGGTGAGCGTGTCATCGAACTACGTGAGGAACAGCTCGTCGCGCACAAGGATATGCGTGAGATGGGCCAGGTGCAGCTTCGCAAATATGTCGAAGAGGGACCGGGGCGCCTCGAAGTTCAGGCATATCGCGAAGAGGTCGAGATCGAGCACGTCCCGGTGGGACAGGTTGTCCGTGAGCGCGTTGCACCCTGGGAAGAAGGGGATGCCCTGATTGTGCCGGTGTACGAAGAGCAACTGGTCGTCGTAAAACGCCTCTTCCTTCGAGAGCAGTTGCGCATCCGCCGCGTCGCGACGACAGAACTGCAGGTCTTTGAAGACACGCTTCGTCGCGAACGGCTCGAGATTGAAGACCCTACCGCTTCTGGCCTGGTCCGTGAACAGTTTCCCACCGATACGACGCCTGGTGCCGCTTCGATGCCGCCACAGGCTGACATGTCTCACACGGACATGCGCTCTCACGACGAGGTGGTCGACGCCGATGACGCGACCACGCAGCGTACGGAACCACAAGAGGAAAGCGGGTTTCTCGAAAAGCTGGTGCGGAAAGCGCTGCAATAGCACGTTGACACAATGAATGGAGAGACGAGATGGAACGACGGACACCGGGCGTGCCTCCGGCCGAGCAGTCGGCAGATCGTGGTCGGGGCATCGTGCTCATCGAGAAGCGGGCTGGCCAATCACGTCCTCTGCGGTTGCAATCTCAGGTGCAGGTGCTGCCGGATAGCTGGACGGTGCGGTTGCCGGTGCGTGCTGAATATGTCCACGTGAGCAAACAGGTGGTGGTCAGTGAAGAGGTCGTCGTGCGGCGCGACCAGGTTGACGATGTTGTTCATGCGACGGACACGATTCATCGGGAAGAGGTCTATACCGGCCTTGACGAGCGTGGTCGGCAAAACCTTACCGTCGAGGAAGCTGGCATGCCACGCCACCTGGCTTCGACTGAGCGGCTTGATACCGCCAGCGGCCGACCACTCGTATAATCCACCCTGAACACAGCCCATACCCGTCTGGTTCATAGGGCATGCTCCGGGATGCATCACCAAGGACCACGCTTGTGTCCACTGGCTAGCAGGTTTTTCGAGATTGATGGGCGTGTCGCTGAACAGAGAGCGCGACAGCGTTGTGTGTAGCCTCAGTGGTGGATCCAGGGCTCTGCATACCACCAAGGATCAGCGCGGCGCGCAAGCGTTTTCATCACACCTGGCACCAAACTTGCAGTAATAGCTCCGTATGACGAGGGAGTGCTCGCGGCACCACCTCCACAGGTATGGCATCTCGGACCGTATACAGGAGGAAGTCATGGCAGTCGATAACGCGCGTTCCACGGTCGTCGGTGTCTTTGAGCACCGGGATCAGGCAGAAGCAGCCATCTCTGAACTGCACTCCGCAGGTTTTGATGACAGCCAGATTGGCATCGCGACCCGAGGTGGCACTGGCACCGGTGATGCGGCGACTGGCGAAACCGGTGGCGCGACAGCTGAGGGTGCAGGTCATGGTCTGGTAACAGGGGCCCTGACGGGCGGTATTGTCGGAGCGCTTGCCTCGCTCTTAATCCCTGGTGTCGGGCCGGTACTAGCCGGTGGTATTCTCGCGGCGACTCTGGGCGGCGCGGCTCTTGGCGCAGCAACGGGCACGCTGCTCGGCGCACTGGTGAAGCTCGGCGTGCCCGAGGAAGACGCGCAGTACTATGAAGGTGAGTTCCAGTCGGGACGAACCATCGTGACGGTACGGGCCAACGGGAAACAGGCTGAGGCGGAAAACATCTTGCGGCGCTACGGCGCCTACGACGTGAATAACCGTCGTTCGTCTGGCACGCAGGGCGCCATACCCATGGGCGCCAGTACTACCGCGAACACCACGATGGGGATGCCCCAGGGCCGTGCTATGGAGACCGAGCGCTCGATGCCCGCTCATCAGCACACGTCCGGTGAGCAGACTGTGCAACTACGCGAGGAAGAGCTTCGGGCGAACAAACAGTCTGTGCAGGCTGGCCAGGTAGAGATCCGGAAGGAAGTCGTGAGCGAGCAGCGCACGATCGACGTGCCCGTCACGCGTGAGGAAGTCGTGATCGAGCGCCGTCCGGTCGAGCACCGCGCCGCGCAGGGCCGCATTGGTGAAGAGACGGAGACGATTCGCGTGCCCCTTCGCGAGGAACAGGTGACCGTCGAGAAGGTCCCTGTGGTCACGGAAGAGATTAGTGTTGGGAAGCGCACGGTGCAAGAGACCCAACAGGTTTCCGGTACTGTGCGTCATGAAGAAGCAAGGGTCGAGAACCAGGGTACGGCACGTGGACAGCGCTCAGGTGACTGGGGAGCGGCGCGTTCCCGCTACCAGAACGCCTGGCAGCAGAAGTTTGGTACCAAGGGTGGCCGCTGGGAAGATGTCGAGCCAAGCTATCGCTACGGCCACGAAATGTCGTCCAACCCACGCTATCAGGGGCGCCAGTGGTCAGACGTAGAGTCGGACCTGCGCAGCGACTGGGGCACACGCCATCGAGAGACGCCCTGGGATCGGGTGAAGGATTCTGTTCGTCATGCGTGGGAAACAGCGACGGGCCGAGTCTAACCGTATTTTTCTGATTGGCGCAGGTCCCCACACGAGGCCGAGCTGAAGAGCTCGGCCTTCTGCGTTTAAAAAGGTGCGGATCTGACGCGTCAGACTCCGCGTATCGCACCAGCTACGAGAGCACCTTCTGGCAGGAGGCGAGGCACGTGTCTTTTCTATCACCCGGCAGTGTCGCCGCCGTAATCAAGCTCGGCAACATCGTCTCGTATGCGGCCACCGTGTCTATCATACGTCCGCGACACTGCCGTCAGCGGCCCATGCGCCACGCGGTACCCCCACCTTGCGCGGCGGGCTCGCCGCAAGCGCTTCCTCGTTGAGATCAACACCCAATCCAGGGCGGTCGGGAACCTCGAGGTAGCCCTTCGTCACTACCCACGGCTCCTTGAGCACGCGGTCACGATACGGGGCCGATCGTACGAATTCGAGAATCAAGAAGTTCGGGATAGAAAGTGCCAGATGTGCCGATGCGGCCGTCGATACCGGGCCCTGTGGCGTATGGGGCGCCACCTGCACGTAGTACGCTTCGGCAAGGGCGGCAATCTTCTTACATTCGGTGATGCCACCAGCATGGCAGATGTCGGGCTGAATAATGTCGACGAGCCGTTGTTCGAGCAACGGCACGAACTCCCATTTTGCGTAGAGTCGCTCGCCCGTTGCAATGTCCATCTTCGGACCCGCCGCACGGATACGGGCCAGCGACATGATGTCGTCGGGCTGCGTTGGCTCTTCAAACCAGAGGAGATTGTGGGGCTGCAATGCCTCCATGAGACGGACGGCAGTGGATGCGCGACTTCTCCCATGGTTGTCGATCATAATGTCGATCTTCGGGCCAACCGTCTGACGCAGCAGTGCCACGCGTTCGGCGAACGCGGCAATAGCATCGGCTTCGGGAAGCGACGCGTCCCCCGCCCATGCGCCGGTTTTCACGGCCGTGAAACCATCGGCCAGATCCGTCTGCGCATCTTCGACCATTTTTGTGGGGTCGTAAATCCCCACGTGTGTGTACAGGCGAATATGTTTCCGCGTGGGGCCGCCAAGCAGACGATAGACGGGAACTCCCCAGGCTTTTCCGCGGATGTCCCAGAGCGCCTGATCGATGCCAGCGAGCGCGGAACTCAGGACGACGCCGCCACGCCAGAAGCCATGGCGGTACAGCGCCTGCCAGTGGTGCTCGACCGAGAGCGGATCCTGGCCAATCAGCGACTTTCCGAGTTCGCCAACACACGCGGCGACCGTCTCCTCCTTGCCTTCAAGCGTCGCTTCCCCCCATCCGTAGAGACCGGTATCGGTCATAATCTTGACAAAAACCCAGTTTCGCGGCTCGCCCCAGGTGGTGTAGTGTCTGATTTCGGTGATGTTCATCTCGTCCTCCTGCACTGTGTTGCTCAGCCGAACGCGGTTCTGGACAGGATAGTACCGCGTCCCTGGGTTGTGTGGGCCGGGCGCGTGCGCCGCCTACGGGATGACTGGTGGCTCCCGACATCCTACCCTGTGGTCACCAGAGCATCGCCCAGGGCTTGCGTCCAGGAGACAAACGCAGATCCCGGCTGGCAAGCATCTTGCGCTATCACACAGTGCTCTTGGACATTGGGAACCCACGTCTGTTGAAGAAAGGATAGGCATATGGCCATCGTTGTAGGCGCGTTTCGATCTCAGGATGCGGCCAATCGCGCGGTAGATGACCTCATGGCTGGCGGATTCCAGGCGGATCAGGTAACGGTCCATACGAAGGACGGCAAGGTGCCCGACATCAGTTCTACTGGTAGCACCACCGCCATGACTGACCAGGACCAAGGCGGCGGTGCCGGTGGCACACAAACGGGAGGTGTAGCGCCCCTGGGTCTTGGCGCGATGGCGGCCGCGGGAGCAGGTCCGACGCTTGGAGCTGGCGGTGGGAGCGAGGGACTGGGTGCTAATGCCGCTGGTGGCTACGGCGGGGGGCTGGTCAGCTATTTTCTCGCCAATGGAGCCAGTGATGAGGATGCGAATCATTACGCTGGCCGGGCAGGCTCGGGTTCCTACCTCGTGTCCGTCCGTGCAGACACCGCAAAAGCAATGATGGCCGAGGTCATCTTACAAACCGCAGGAGCTGAGACACCCATCCACCATCAATAAGGGGCGGTGCGGCGAGCAGCATCCAGAGGCTGGTGACACGGCGACAGGACGGTGCAAACGCTGGTGGTTGCCCATTCGACGTTGGCTGTTTACGAGTCAAAAACTTGCCGAGTAGACCGCCAGCGACAAAGCCGCCTACAGCACCAATCGGTCCAAAAAGACTGCCTCCAGCAACGCCACCAATGATTGATGCTGGAACTGACGATGATGAGACGGTATCAGAGGGGTAACTGGCAGCACGCTGTAGTGGTTTTTTGCTTCTGGTCTTCGTTACTGTCATGCCTACCTTCTTAGCTGAGGAAACAGGGGTGGTCCGTGACACGGTTTTACTGGCCCCCACTGCCTTTTAAGGGATCTCGTGGTCATCGGCCTTCTCCTCCCGGCGACCGCCTGCGTACTACTGTACGCAACAGCGTACCCTCAATATACAATGCACTGACCAGTCAGTCCGAGGTTCTTATGCAAGGGACTGTGCGCAACGGCTGATCCAAGTTAGTAACCTTAAGGATGACAAATCGTGGAGATATGAGCAGTGCGAGCGGCTGGCGCCATTACTGCCGCCCCAGGAGCCCGCAAAGACGGGCTTTGCATCATCAGGCGCGACTTCAGTCGCTGGCATAACGACGAGAGATGGGCTGCTGACGTTGACCGTCCATGGTGCTGGGAGGTAGGGGTATCCTACGGTTAGAGTCTTGTTGAGGGTGATACTATGCTCTCGTGACTTACCAGGTGTGGCAGACGTCACGCGGTTCCATGGGGAAGGACGCAATGCAGTATCGCAGGTTGGGTAATTCGGGACTCAAGGTGTCGGTGGTAGGACTGGGCACCAACAACTTCGGCGGTCGTACCGATGAAGAGCAGTCTATCAGAGTGATTCACCATAGCATCGACCGAGGTGTCACTACCATTGACACCGCCGACATCTACAGCCGTGGCCGCTCCGAAGAGATTATCGGTCGAGCGCTCCAGGGTCGGCGCCACCAGGTAGAACTGCTCACCAAAGTGTCGATGGCCATGGGTGACGGACCCCATGATAAAGGGTCCAGCCGAAAGCACATCATGGAGGGCTGTGACGCCAGCTTGAAGCGCCTCCAGACCGACTACATCGACCTGTATCAGCTGCACGCCTGGGATGCTGAGTCACCCATTGAAGAGACCATGCGTGCGCTCGACGATCTCGTTCGCGCCGGAAAGGTACGCTATATCGGCTGCTCCAACTTCACCTCCTGGCAGCTCGTCTGGTCACTCTGGGTCAGCGACCGCCGTGACTTTGCGCCGTTTATCTCGGTCCAGCCGCATTACAACATGTTCGAGCGCTCGGTAGAGAAAGAGTTGCTTCCTGCCTGTGCGGCGATGGGCATCGGTATCATTCCGTTCTTCCCACTGGCAAGTGGCCTGCTGACCGGCAAATATCGTGCGGGACAACCGGTGCCAGAGGGCACCCGCTTCACGGGTAATGAACGGTTGCAGCAGCAGTTGACCGAAGAGAAGCTGTCGAAAGTCTCCCGGCTCGAGGCGATCGCGAAAGCACATGGCAAAACGACGGTGCAGATCGCGATCGCCTGGCTCCTGGCGCACAACGAGGTGAGCACGGTCATCGCGGGCGCGACGAAGCAGGAACAGATTGACGAGAACGCTGGCGCTTCAGGCTGGGACCTCGACGCGGCGACGATGAAGGAAATCGAGGGCATTCTCGGCACCGCGTAGGCTCGTGGCGCCTGCGGCGATCGCCTACGCACCAACCGCTCTGAAAAGGAGCATCGACGGCTGATTGATTGTAGGGGCGTATTGCCCCGCTCGCTTCGCTCGTTGCCGCCCCTACGCGTCGGCGCCCCCCTCATTTTCATCCCTGCGGGGGTACCCCCGCAGGGCATCGACGCTGCTTTGGAAAAGTACATCGGCGACTGGTAGATCGAAGGGTGCGGACTGTTCGCCCAAAGGGCATCCGACACCAAAGTACGGCCGACTGCGGTCGGTACGTCTGTAGCGGGCCACCAGTCGCGGTCATGGGAGGGGGTGGTGGTACGCACCCTGCCAATGCACAGTCGGTGATGTTCCTGTTCCCGGACACCTCACCGGAAAGCCCGGCCTACCCTGGATTGTACGGTTCGTAGGCTTTGGCTGGTGTTCTGGCAATAGTCTTGCGAAGCAACGACGGTGTTGACAAAAACGACTCACTTACTCTACTATACTTAAGTAAGTGAACCGTATGTCTGTACGTCGTATGGGATTCAACCGGGGACACTGAGAGGGTATGCGATTGGTGGCACAGCAACACATGACGATCGGCCTGGATCGCATGCCAGAAGAGCGAACTCTCATCGAGTGCATCGGAAACACCCCCCTCATCCGGCTCCAACGCATCGGACGGCAGTTCAAGGACGTGCAATTTTACGTCAAGGCTGAGTGGTTTAACCCCGGGGGCTCGGTGAAAGATCGCGCCGCGAAAGGCATTGTGCTTGATGCCCTGCACAGGGGAAAACTGGGCCGGGGGAAGACGCTGATTGACTCGACCTCCGGCAATACCGGTATCGCGTATGCGATGCTCGGCTCGGCGCTTGGCTTTGAGGTTGAGCTGATTATGCCAGCAAACGTGTCCGAGGAGCGAAAGTCTATCGTCGCCGCGTACGGCGCGCGCCTCACGCTCAGCAGCCCCTACGAAGGCTCAGACGGGGCCATACGCGAGGTCCGACGCCTCGTTGCGGAACATCCGCAGCACTACTTTTATGCTGACCAGTACAACAACGACGCGAACTGGCGCGCGCATTACGAGACGACCGGCCCTGAAGTGATCCGCCAGACGGGTGGCCAGGTGACCCACTTCGTCGCCGGGCTGGGGACAAGTGGCACGATTATGGGCGCTGGCCGGAAGTTGAAGGAGTATGACCCGCGCATTCAAGTGATTGGCGTCCAGCCGGGGGATGCGATGGATGTTATTGAGGGTCTCAAACATATGGAGACGGCCATCGTACCCGGTATTTTTGATCCGTCGCTGCTTGATGACAAATTGCTCGCATCGACCGAGGACGCGTACACCGCCGCCAGGCAGCTGGCGCGTGAAGAGGGTATGTTCCTGGGGCAGTCGTGTGGAGCGGTAATGCACGGTGCGCTGCAACTGGCCGAGCGTCTGTCTCACGGTCGGATTGTGATGGTGTTTCCAGATGCAGGCGATAAGTACATCAGCACCGGATTGTGGCGGCGAGAGGATGCGGTTGAGTATCATGTATAGACTGATATGTGTACATCACAGAGGAGGCAACCAACTATGGCAGTAGAGGTGGTGCTTCCCAGCGCACTACGGAACCTGACGAACGGCGAGGGGCGCATATCGGTTGAGGGCAGCACGCTCCGGGAGGTGCTCGACAACCTGGATAAGGCGTATCCGGGTATCAATGGTCGGATTCGTGAGCAAGATGGCTCGATCCGCCGGTTCGTCAATGTCTTCATCAACGGTGAGGACGTACGGTTTAACGGTGGCGTTGAGGCGCCTGTGAAGGATGGGGCCGAAGTTGGCATCCTTCCATCTATGGCCGGTGGACAGGAGGTCACGGTGAACGGGACAACGGCTCAGGGGAACGGCCAGGTGCGGTCTGCCGCCTTCACCGAGGAGCAGGTGGTTCGGTACAGCCGCCACTTTATTATGCCCGAGGTGGGTCCACGCGGACAGCGCAAGCTGCTCAACGCCAAGGCCCTCCTGGTCGGCGCGGGCGGCCTCGGGTGCCCCACGGCACTGTATCTGGCGGCGGCTGGCGTGGGCACACTGGGTCTCATTGACTTCGACGTGGTTGACCTCTCGAACCTCCAGCGCCAGGTCCTTCACCACGTTCACGACATTGGCCGGTCGAAAGTGCAGTCGGCCACGGACGCGCTCCACGACATCAACCCGAACACCACGATTATTCCCCACGAGGTGATCCTATCGTCGGAGAATGCCCGCGAAATTATCGACCAGTACGATATCGTGGTGAACGGCTGCGATAACTTCGCGACACGCTACCTGGTAAATGATGTGGCCTACTGGGCGGGCAAACCACTCGTGGATGGAAGTATCCTTCGTTTCGATGGTCAGGCTTCCGTGTTTCTACCCGGCCAGGGCTGCTATCGTTGCCTGTTCCCCACGCCCCCGCCCCCGGGCGAGGCGCCAAGTTGCGCCGAGGCTGGTGTGCTGGGCGTGATGCCGGGCATTATTGGTTGCATTCAGGCGATCGAGACCATCAAGCTGATTATCGGCATCGGTGAGTCCCTCGCCGGTCGGTTCCTGGTCTTCGATGCCCTCTCGATGGAGTTCCGAGAGATGAAGATCCGACGTGACCCTGAATGCCCGGTATGTGGCGAGCATCCATCAATTACGGAGCCGATCGACTACGATCAGTTCTGTGGCGCTCCGCCACTTGCTGGCGTCGCCGCTCACTGAGCCAGCAGCGTCAACGGGGAGAGGCTACGATGATCCGGGTACCCCGGCATGTGCTCGACGACATGATTGCCCATGCGCAGGAGGGCTGGCCTGAGGAGATCTGTGGACTGGTGGGCGACGTGCAGGGTCTGCCTGCTCGCGCCTATCGGGTAAAGAACATCGACGAGCAGCCGCGCATACGCTACCTTCTCGATCCGAAGGAACAGCTTCAGGCGTATCAGGAGATCGAACGACGCGGCTCGATGTACGGTATTTACCATTCGCATCCAGCGACGCAGGCAGAGCCGTCACGGACGGATCGGGCGAATGCGCTCGACGCCGACGCTCCCGCAGGTCTGCAAGCCATCTGGCCGGGCGCCATCTACTTCATTGTGTCGCTGCGGGATCGCGATCACCCTGAGGTGCGTGCATGGCGTATCTACGAAGAGGCAAATGTCGAAGAAACCGTCGAGGCGATCGATGAGCCGGTGTCGCCTCCGGTAACGACATCGAGCGCGGGCACGCCGACAAGCACCTGACGGAACGGAAGGCCGTGCCCGGCGCCACTCGCCGTCATCAACAAGTGGGTTCAATCAATGAGCCGGGGAGCGGCGCAGGAGGAATGCATGCAGGTCCAGAACGACGAACCATATACCGAAATAGATACCGCCATGGCCCAGGAGATGATCAACGCGGGCAAGGTATACGTCATTGACGTACGCGAGCCAGGGGAATGGAAGGAGGGGCACCTGGAAAAGTCAACACTGGTGCCGCTCAATACATTTCTCAAAAAGCCGCGAGAGCACCTTAAGGGAGATAACGTGCTTTTCGTGTGCGCGATGGGGCAGCGGAGCGCGGTCGCCAGCGAGATGGCAGCCGCCCTTGGTATGGAACACGTCTATAACCTCGCCGGAGGGCTGACGACCTGGCGGCAACGAGGACTGCCGCTCGTTCAGTAGCCGATGTAGCTACCGGACGTCGCCAAGCCCTTCCCACACGTCGAGCTTGCCCGTTACACGCTTGATGACTTCATTGGTGAACTCCGTCGTCAATGCGTGTCCACCCAGGTCGGCTGTTTTGACTCCCTCACGCACTGCTTCAAACACCGATTCGTACATGGCTCGCGACACACGTGACGCGAGATCCGTATGCAGGTGGGTGAGCAGTGATGCCGCGGCAAGGATCATGGCCATCGGGTTGGCGATGTTTTTGCCCTGGAGGGAAGGCGCGGTGCCGTGGGGCGCTTCGGCCATAATGACTTTCGGTTTGAGGTCATCGTCGAAACTGATGACGAGTGACTCGGAACCAGCAATGGAACCGAACATTTGCAGCACCAGATCGCTCAAACAGTCTCCGTCACGATTGAGCGCGGGAATGACGAGCGCATCGCCGCCAGTGTTCAGGAGCAAGGCGTACGTCGCATCGATGAGTTGAGGTTCGTAACGAACGTCCGGGTAGCGCCCATGCGCCGCGTCCATCTCCTCTTTCAGCATGCCCTCATAGACAGGACTTACCGTGAACTTGGGGCCGCCAAAGACGCGAGCTCGCGTCCTTCGGGCGTGGAGAAACGCGTATTCCGCCACCATGCGACAGATCCGGCGACTGATGTGCTCGGTGCGGAAGGCCCTTTCGTCCAGGCCCTCGCCTTCGCGCCACTCTTTCGCCCCGTAGGCATCGTCAACCGCCATACGCACGACAGAGATTGGCGCGTGCACACCGGCAAGTGGCGTCACGGAAGGAATGCGGCGCCCCGTCCTGAGAATCACTGTGCCGTCCATCTCTTCCCGCAAGATGGCGTTCGGGCTACCCACATCGCCCCTGGTTTCGGGTGTGATGGTCGCGGCTTTCAGGCCCAGCCCCGCCCGCGTCATTGCGACGGCAGCCTCGTGGACGACTCCATTGTTGGTTGCGCGCCTGTGCTCGAGGCTCAGGTCGAAGGAGTGAATATCGAGCGCGAGCCCGGTCACGGCCGGGTCAAGGACACGCAGCGCTTCGTCGAGCAGTTCCTGTCCAGTTTGATCGCCCCTGAGAACGACCACCACAGGGGTGGATGTCGTGGTCATTGTCGTGTTCCTTCTCCTGTATACCATGGCTATGATGCTCTCACTGCTATGGACCAGCTGGATGCCATCTGATGGCCAACGATACGCGGTGCGTGGCGGGGCTGCACCCTGGTGCAGACTGAGGACAGCAGCGGTCGCAATGCCGGATGCCGCTCAGGCCAGTCAGAAGCACGGCTCCCCGGATTACGTTTCTCCCGATAAGTATACGCAGGTCGCCCGTACATGATCGAATGGTACGCAGTGGTTACTTAACTGTAACGGAGCAGCGGTAGCGGCCGGCACATCTTCCCGTTTCATTTTATGTCTGCCGATATAGGGGCAGGTGCGCGTTATTGTTTTAAGGAAGGTTTACTCATGCGACTTGGTCCATACCACGGAAAGGTAGCGCTGGGAGCCAGTGCGGCTCTCCTTGCGATGACGATGGCAAGCACGGGCGTGTTTGCCCAACCCACAGCCGTTGCGCCGGATGCTACCGCCAGTGCGACCACAACGACGGCATCCACGGCATCGGCGACGGCCACGCCGTCTGCCACCGCAACGGGAACGGCGACAGCTTCGCCCACCGCCAGTGCGACCGTGTTGGCTACTGCCACGACGACAGCTACCCCGGCAGGCACGGCTACTGCCACGGCCACCTCGACGCCCAGCGCTCTCCGCGACGAGCGATTTTTCCCACAGACGGGCTACAGGATCGACAACGACACGATCTGGGACTACTTCAATCGGCGTGGTGGTGTCACGAGTTTTGGCTACCCCACCAGCCGCGTGTTCACGCTGCAGGGCTTTCAGGTACAGTTTTTCCAGCGTCGCATCGTGCAGTTGGATAACAATGGGCGTGCCCGCCTGCTGAACATTCTGGACCCGGGTCTGTTGCCGTACACGAACTTCAATGGCAGCACCTTCCCCGGCGTTGATAGTGCTCTGGTCGCCTCCGCCCCCGACCCCCGAGACCAGCGGAAGACGCTCGAGTTTGTACGCGACCATGCGCCAGACACCTTTAACGGCAGGCCCGTGAACTTCTACCAGACATTCCTCAACTCGGTATCCGAGCAGGTTGCCTTTCCACGGGGAGGAGACCGTGCGTTGCTGCCCGGTATTGCCCTGGAGCTCTGGGGCATTCCCACGAGCGCGCCCATAGTAGACCCGAACAACAGCAACTTCATCTACCTGCGGTTCCAGCGGGGCATCATGCACTATGACGCCGCCTGCAACTGCACCCAGGGCATCCTCCTTGCGGACTATCTCAAGGCCATCCTGACAGGTCAGAATCTGCCCATGGACGTAGATCGGGAGTCGAAGGATAGCCCCTTCTACAGGCAGTATGATCCATCCCAGCCGAAGTCGGTCCGCAACGAGAGCCAGCTGCCTGACAGTGATCTCACCAACGCCTTTACCCAGCAGTAGGAAGCCACGGTAGGATTGGAAGCATCCACTCCCAATCCATAAAACGTGTGCGCGGGGATTGTCGCCTGCAGGCGACAGCGGAAGCGCCCCCTCCTTTCTCCGTGCTATATATTGCTGCGTGCAATGTGCACCCCGCGAGGGGATGCCTCCGCACCGGTCGCTCCTTCGGGAGCTTCCTTGCCGGACTCGGTACATCCGGGACCGGCGGGCTGCCTGTCATGCAGCCTCTCGTGTCGGATGTCAGTCACCAGACTGTCCTTCCAGACGCAAGCCGTCTGCTTTCGCTGACGGTTCATTACAGCTCCACAGGCCCCGCACCAGACGAACCGTGCGGGGCCTGTTTGCGTTCTGGGCGTGGATCGTCGTGTGATCCGGACATCCCGCGTAGCGATGCGGCCGTTCGTGTCAGTCCAGGTGCTTCACAACACGCGCGGGATTGCCAGCAACGACCACATTTGCAGGAACATCGCTTGTTACCACCGCTCGGAAGCCCACAACAGAGTTATCGCCGATCGTCACGCCCTTTAAGACAGCCGCCTGTCCGCACAGCCAGACGTTGCTGCCAATGTGGATCGGTTCACTGAGGACGCGTGGGTGTGGGGATATCCTGCGGTCGCGTTCCACACTGTGGAAGTCCGTGTCGACCAGCAGGGCCGACCCGAGAATGCAGTCACGACCGACGGTAATGCCACGTTGCGCCATGATTCCGGCACCATTGAGACGGGTGTTCGCACCGATGACGATGCGAGCATCGCGGTCGTACGTGATGAGGACGTTCTTCTCGGCGTGCGACCATGCGTTCACATCGCGTTCAAAAACGACCGTACCGGGGCCGCGAATGATGAGCCGGTTATTGCATACGAAGCCTGGACCAAAATTAACGCGTCGTCCCATTCGCAGGTGATGCTGAAGGATGGTTATGCGCGTCAACACCTTCACGACGGACGGTTTGACCAGAGCGCGGAGGAATGCTTTGAGCACGTGAAGAGGCCCCTCTGTGATCGGTTGGACAGTCGTGCCTGGAAAGGGACTGCGCGAGCGGCGGTGGCAGCATAGCAGGTCCCCGTCAGAGTCGATCGTGTGCTGAGATCCCGCCCAGATCAGTTGTGGCTGGCGTCGTGCTCCTCGGGAATGTAGGCAAACAGTTCTTTCGCGCGCACCAGGTAGATGACGACTGCCAGATTGATGACAAACGTGGCGACACGTGCCACCGTCGGCTGACGCACAACCTCGATAATCTCGACCGGTAAAAAGAGGCTGGTTGCGAGGGCCGTAAGATACTCTGCCCAGCGTTTCTGCGCCATCAGCCCGAACGCTTCGACGAACTCGACGACACAGTAAAACAGGGCGACCAGACCGAACCCGAACGCGCTCCTGCTGGTCAAAAAGCCAAGTTCTCCCGCAATCTGCCGCAGGAAGCGGTTATTGGTTCCCAAATTTGATTCCATCATGACGACACGGAGGTCGTGGAACAGCTCCGTGTTCCTCCAGATGCCGAACAGGGCGCCGGCGAGGAGTAACAGCAGGATGCCGCCAACGATCTTATATCCGATGACAAACCGCATAAAGGCACTGGGAGGTTCACCCGGACGGCGACAGTCGGCCCGCACGCGTTCCACAATGTGCATACGAGGTCGAGCGGCCAGACGATCACCCTGGGTGCGATGAGGCGCTGATGGAAGTGGCAGTGTCTTCACGTGTGGTTCCTTGCGCCAGGAATTCGTCGGCACTGACGGAAGCGCAGATAACGCTTACATCAGTATACGACAGGGAAGCAGTCCGACTTTAGCGCATGCTATGACGTGAGTGTACGATGGTCATGGGACGGCGACAAAAAGGTAGTACTTTCAGGTGTGTCTCTCATTGATTCAGTCGTGGAGGGACTCGACCAGTGCGCGGAGCGCGGCAGTGTAGCTCCGCCAACCGAAGCCGAGGATCGATGCCTTCGCCGCGGGTGCAATGATGCTGTGTCCCCTCCAGCCTTCACGAGCGTGGAGATTGGAGAGATGGACTTCGATGACTGGAAATGGCATGGCTTTGATGCAATCGTGCAGAGACACACTGTGCTGCGTCAGACCTCCGGGATTGAGGATGGTGCCGTGGGCGGTATCGATGTGCTGATGAAACGTATCGATCAAGACCCCTTCATGATTCGACTGCACAATGGTCAGTTCCACGCCCAACTCCCGCGCAAGCGAGCGAAGCCGTTCATCGATCTGCGCAAGCGTCACGCTGCCATAAATGTGCGGCTCGCGTCTGCCAAACAGATTCAAATTCGGGCCGTGTAGGACGAGGATGTGGAACGGTCGCGGGGTGTCCATAGAGGCGTTCTCCCATGCGGTACCTGGTTCAGGGCTGTGCGGCTAGCGCATTGTAGCTGCCTATGGCTGCCGTGCGCCACTGGCTCGATGACGCCCTAAATGAACGCCATCGAGCCATCTTGCCGCATGGGGAATGCCCGGTGCCAACGACGGAACGGGTAGCGCGCAAAGGCGTCTTCGTTCAGTTCAATACCCAGACCCGGCGCATCCGGGATGGTCAGAAAGCCATCCCGCAGTTCCATCGGTTCCTGCACAAGGTCGCGGCGCGGCGCTTCATCATCAGGATGATATTCCAGTATTAAGAGCTTATCCTGAAACCTGTTATACTGAGCAACGCGAGTATAGCAAGGAAGGAGAGCAGGATGGCGCGAACAGAACCGTGGGCGGTGAGTGATGCATTGTGGGAGCGGGTGGCGCCGTTG
>JAABUZ0100001317.1_pt1 | contig 48237 bp, 38 predicted proteins | sample 5562091 | NCBI WGS metagenome assembly JAABUZ01 (sample SAMN12813069, study PRJNA571459) | rock metagenome | isolation source: Antarctica rocks | place: Antarctica: Victoria Land, Linnaeus Terrace sud | collected 2015-12-21 | reverse complement strand
CATGGCATAGTGTTGATACTACTCCGGATTGTCGTTCCAAGCAACAAAGCCCTGATGCCATTGAAAGTTTCCTGGGTCCTCACGCGTAGCGTCCCTCGCGTGAGCGAGTTAGTTCAAACGCCGTTCACGGAAAAGTGGGATCGGCAGCCGCTGGCACATTTCGTCAGCACCGCTCACCAAGCCATGGCCCGTCCTCTGAACTCCTCCGCTCTTACATAGCCAGCTCAATAGCACGCTAACGCAACAGCTCATAACGGAGTGCCTGCCTCAGCTCCTCATTCATGTCCAGCAGACGTGCTGTAGCCCGTCCGACGGGAGACAATCCTAAAATTTCCATGCGCTCCGGGACAGCTCGGTTCTCCTGCAATTGGAAATGCTCCGCCCACGTGTCCTGGCGTGGATGAAAGAGGCGTATGATTCCCCCGGTTTCGGGATCGATGCCCGTCAGGTTGGGGCCTTTCTTCAGATGGCATTGCCAGCAGGCGAGCGCCAGATTGTCCAGATATGTTGCCCCGCCGTGCTGTTTGGCCATGATGTGCTCGATATGGAAAGGTCGGCAAAAAGAGCTTAAGGCAGCAGGCAGTACTCGCAGCGATGAGCGGCCCGCTTCCGCACCTCGGTTGCGAGATCAGTCACCGGGCCTGCTGCAAGGCCTGTCTCGCTTTGAGCTGCCAGTAAGCCAGAAGATCAGCGATGTTTGCATAAGCCTCCAACTCCTCCCGCTCGGGCTCCGTCAGCAGTCCCTCGTTAGCCCTCGCGTTCAGTTCGGCGGCGCGGCTCGCGTCACTGTCGGGGAAGTCGAGAGACAGGATGCTTTCGGCCAGTGGTTTTGATAATCCCCGGCCGGGAAGATCAAACACTTTCCGTAACAGTTCTGCATGGGTGGCCGGGCGTAGTGAACTCTGTGCCATCTCACCACTAGTGTACGTTTTGAGGATTCGACGGCGGCGTCTGGACCTGCCGCCGCTTGCTCGTTAGACTCCCTCATCAGAAATGCGATCAAACTCGGTCCTGTTGAAAGTTCACTTTACCGCAATCCCCACTTGAACGAAGCGCTTCGCGCAGTATCGGCAGCCTGAACTAGGCGGTAGTTCAGGCATGAGGCAGGAACGACCCCAAGGAGGTCGTTTCATGACCAAGCTCCAGCAAAGAATGCGGGAGGAGCGGCAACTCCGCAACTCCTCCCCAGAAACCATCGAAACTTATATCGGCTGTGTCCAGCGTTTTGCCCGTTACTATCGCCAAAGCCCGGAGCAGCTGAATGCCGAGCCGGTGCGCTCCTACCTGCTGCACTTGCTGAACGAGCGGAAACTGAGCTGGCCCGCCATCCAGGTAGCGCGAGCCGGCCTTCGCTTCCTGTCTGTTCGGGTCCTCAAACAGCACTGGTTCGAGGAGGAGATTCCCTGTCCCAAGCGGCCTGTCCTGTGGCCCGACCTGCTGAGTGCCGAAGAGATCACGCGCCTGCTGGATCACACGCGTAACCTGAAGCACTGGACGATGCTGGCCACGCGGTATGCCACCGGCCTCCGTTCGAAGGAACTCCGTCTGCTGAAAGTCAGCGACATCGACAGCCGACGCATGATCCTGCACGTTCGAAACGGGAAAGGTCAAGTACCACGCGACCTGGGCCTCCCGCCGGTGCTGCTCGAACGTTTGCGTGTGTACTGGCGCCGGCGGAAACCCCAAGAATGGCTGTTGCCTTCGCAGGAGCGTCAAGAGCATCCGAGGGGCGGAAAAAGTTTGCGGGTCATCTGTGCCAATGCCGGACAACGCGCCGGCATTCAGAAACCAGTTCATCCCCACGTTTTCCGCCCTAGTTACGCGACCCATCGGCTGGAAGCCGGTGCGGATCTGCGCACCATTCAGGTCCTGCTCGGCCAGGCTGATCTTCGAACGACCGCCTGCTCTTTGCGCGTGTCCACACATCGCATTCAGGCGGTGGCCAGTCCTTTTGACGCACTCGCGATCCCGCCCCTGGACCGGTCTGCGGAAAATACGGAATCCCAGTGAGCCCGCCTCGGCCTACCGTCGCCGCTGTTTTTCGTCAACACGAAGAGGAGTTTCTCCAGCACTGGGGACACACCTTGTCGGATCGCCAGCGGCAGACACTCCGCGATAGCGGCGCCTGTCGCACGGCCGCGCTCGGCGCTCATCTCCACCAATGTACGGACTGCCAACGCGAAGTCATCGTTTATAACTCGTGCTTAAACCGCCACTGCCCGCAGTGCGGCAGCCGAGCGCGCGACCGTTGGCTGGCGGCTCGTGCGGAAGAGTTGCTGCCGGCGCCGTACTCGCATGTCGTCTTTACTCTGCCGCATGAGTGGATCCCGCTGGCCCGGCAGAACCCCCGCGTGATTTATAATCTGCTCTTCCGTGCTGCCTGCCAAACGCTGCTGACCATCGCCGCCGATCCGAAACACCTCGGAGCACGGCTCGGCTTTCTGGCCGTCCTGCATACGTGGGATCAGAAGCTGCCGGCTCATCCGCACCTGCATTGCCAGGCCGCCCGCGGGCGGCCTGGCCTTTGATCAGACACGCTGGATTCCGCTGCGCCATCCGCGCTTCTTTCTTCCCGTCAAAGTATTAGCGGCGAAGTTCCGGGGCCAGTTTCCGGCCTTCCTGCGCCGCGCCTACCGACGAGGCCAACGGCGGCTCTCCGGCCCGCTCCTGCCTCTGCAGGATCGCCAGGCCTTTGCTCGCTTTACCTGGAGCTTGCAACAGAAACAGTGGGTGGTCTATGCCAAGAAGCCGTGGGCCGGACCACAGCATGTGATTCGCTATCTGGCTCACTACACGCATCGCGTTGCGATCGCCAACGGCCGGCTTTTGCGCTTCGAAAACGGCCAAGTCACCTTTCGCTGGCGCAATTCGGCACGCGGCAACAAACAAAAAGCAATGACGCTTCCGGCTCTCGAATTTATGCGCCGCTTTCTGCTGCATGTGCTGCCGCGCGGCTTTGTCACAATCCGTCACTTTGGCTATCTGGCGAATCGGGAAAGAAGGCGCGCTCTCCGCTTGTGCTCGATTCTGCTGCCGCCCCTCTCGACTAGGGAAACCCAAACGAGCCCGCTTCCGGCGCAAACTTTGGACAAAAGAACATGTCCTTACTGCCAGCACGGCAGACTCGTTCCCCTCGTGCGTCTGAGTGCTGCACAACTCCAGACTCACCGGCTCCGGCCCGCTTTCGATACTTCATGACCAGCCACCCTGTTCGGATTCCGTGGACTCTGGATGGCTGCCGGGCGGCAGCGGTGCCCGAAGTGTGTCCGGACTTGCTCCCGCCCGTTATTTTGCTCCCCACGGGCTTGCTTGTGAGTGACTGTCACGCACAAACGAGGCCTGGCAAGCACGCTTTCTTCTGATCCGCCGACCATCGCCACTTCTCGAAACCGCATTCAAAACGCATGCGCTTCCCGGACACGGCTTCCTTCCAGTGGGGTTATCCGAACTGCTTCGGCGTGGTACTCCCCGTCGCACCCGAACGCTCCGTCGCCTCACCAGTCCGATTAACCCTTATGACTTCACATGCACAATGCGGAATTTAAATCTCCCACGAGCGCGTTTTACGGCAACGTGCATACTCCGAAGTTCGTACTCTACCCTGGGCGACCCAAAAGAGCCTATGTCGCTGAGTCCCTTGAGCCGGATCGCTTTCAGGAAAAGTTCCGCTAAGGTCTGTTTCGGTGGGTTGTCTCAGCTTTCGCACTGAGCCTCACGGGATCAAAACGTGTACCGCAAGCCAACCTGAATGCGCCGGTTCTGCGCTTCGATAGCGCCTTCGTTTAGGAAAGCCGGAGAGTTGTAGGTCCCTTCCGGAATGCCCCAGTCTCGGGAATTAGTCGCATTGAAGAAGTTGGCGTGAATCTGGAAGAGCTGACTTTCACGAATCCTGGTGTTCTTGATAAGGCCGAAATCCAAACGGTTGATTCCGTTGGCGCGCAGTATATTTCGTCCCGCGTTCCCGGTCGGATTGGCGGACGTAACCCCACGAAACAAACGACCTCCTCCGGCAGCTTGAATCTCACGCACGGTCATGCGGGACAGATCAAGATCTGTATTCAGGAAAGGACGAATCGAGGTGCCTACCAGATTCCCGGTCACAATACCGCCGGGGTCGCTTCCGTTCAGGACGGTAAACGGCGCGCCCGATTGCAAGGTGAGAAAACCATTCACCTGCCAGCCTCCTAAGACCTTACCCAGTAAGCCCTTTTGACTCCGCAGAAAAGGCAGTTCGAAGACTCCGTTGATGGTGAAACGCTGCGGGCGGTCGTAAGTGGACCGGGAACGCTCCTCCTTCCGGTTTGTCGGGTCCTGGGGGAAGGCGATTTCTCCGGACGATGGATTGAAGACTTCCGAAGCGCCATCGATAAATGAACTCCAGGTGTAGTGCATAGCCATGCTGAAATTATTCGAGAGGCGTTTCTCCAGGCTGGTCTGCAGCGAGTGATAGGTCGAGGAGGTGCAATTGCAGCGCTCGCGAATGATACCTTTGGTCGGATCGACACGCCGAAGGCCATTGGTGCCGCGAATCGGAGGATTGCCGTCAATGGACTGAAAGAGATCCGTTCCCTTTGTGCCTACGTAACCGGCGGATAGGGCGTAGCTGCCCGGCAACTCCCGCTGAAACTGGGCGGAGACCTGCTCGGCGAGCGGAGCGCGAAAATCCTTCGAGGTAATGGTCCGGGTAATCAGGTTCGGGTTAGGAGGAGGCGGAACGTTGCCCCTCCGTACTTGGTCCATGATGGTGAAAGCGTTAGGACGAAGGCCCGGCAGAGAGGGGTCGAGAGGAATATCGACAACCAGTCGGAACGGGAAGGCGGTGCCCACATTCAGAGCGATATTGTTGAATGCAACGTCATAGGTGCGTGAATATCCCGCCCGCAGCACCAGTTTCCCGTTTCCAGTAACCAGGCCGAGCAATCCCGGCCCTTCTCCAAAGCGATAGTTGATGCCGAATCGGGGTGCCCAGTTGTTGGTATCGCGCCCAGGAACCGGCGTGTACCGGTACCGTTCGTCGCCGTGAAAGGCCGCAACCACGTTCTGATTGGCATCCGCCAGATTTTGTAGCGCATTGCCCGGCGACTCGTATCGAATGCCGTATGTGATCGTTAAGTTCGGCTTGATCCGAAACTCATCCTGGAGAAAGAAGAAGTAATCGTAATACCGAAAGTAGGTGATAACACTGGCACCCGGCAGCGGAGCGTTAATCTGCGCCACGGTTGCCTGGTCGTCGATCATTCGCTGCAGATTGGCGTATTCCAGACGACCCCGGATGTTGGGGTTGAAGAACGCGAACTGCTCCTGCCGCCTCAGGTCGATGCCGAACTTCATGGAATGTGATCCCTTTAGCACCGTCACTGAATCCTGAATCTGATAATTATTTAGAGTCGAATATTGGGGATTGTTCGTAGCCAGGCCCAGCGCCGTTCGCGTGGCACCGGCATTGAATCCAATTAGTCCCAGGTCTGTCACCTGAAACGAAGGAATTCTCTCGGCTACGGCTGGATCTTGCGCATTCGTCTCGGACTTGTTTCGCCAAAAAGAAAGCCGTAGTTCGTTTAAAACGGTCGGCTTGATGGAACTGTTCAGCGCTACGCTCAGTGAACGTATCCGGGAGGGCGCCACATTGGTCAATCCCGGAGGGGTAACCTGGCCCGCCCCGGAACTGATCGAATCGTCGTCGAGATACCGTCCGGTGAGTGTATGCCGCTCATTGAACCGATGGTCCACCCGAATCGAGGATTGCCAATCATCAAATTTCTGCGAGGCGGAACCAGTAACATTTCCGAGCGGGATAACGGCGGTTCTGCCGTTGACCACCACGGTCTTGGTGATTCCGTTCGCCGCCCCAATGGGAATATTTTGCAAGAAAGCTTGTACGGCGGGCCGTGTTCCCGCTACCTCCGTGAGCAGCTTTCGTCCTTCCTCCGTGGGAGCGCCGTTGATAGTCGTTCCGGAGCCCAGCCGCCGGTCCGTCCAGCGCAATAATGATCCGAAAAAGAAAGTCTTGTCCTTAATGACTGGCCCACCGAAACTGCCGCCGAACTGGTTTTCGACACGAAACGGAGCCGATCTGAATCCCGCGCTCTTGTCGGTGTTGCTCAAGGTGTTCAGATGATTATTGTTGTGGAACCAAAACGCGCTCCCATGAAAACTGTTCGTCCCGCTTTTGGTAATCACGTTCACCACGGAACCGGCGGCCCGTCCATACTCCGGAGCAAATTGATTCGTGATGATGCGTACTTCGGCGACGATGTCCGGATTATTGAGTGACTGCGTCAGGCCGCCTGTACTGGGACCGTAAGAATCCTGTCCGTCGATGATAAAGGCATTCGAGCGCGTTCGCATACCATTAGCCGCGAACTGAAGTCCGGAGCTTTCCGTGCCCTGGTTACCGCTGCTCCCAAACTGCGCGTCTCCATTGGAGATTTGGCTGACGCCGGGAACCGAACCGGCCAGATTGACCAGGTTACGGTTCGTGGAGAGGGGAAGTTCCGAGATCCGTTTCGTATCGAAGTTGACGCCGATCTCCGCGTTCGTGGTATTGATCAGCGGAGCGTCTTCGCTCACCGTGACCGCCTCCTTGGTTCCGGCCACTTGCAGATCGACCTTTAGATCGGCGGCCTGATTCAGCTGAAGCATAATCGGCCCTTACCTGTACTGAGCAAACCCGCTTTTCTCGACCATCACTTCATATCTGCCGGAGGGAAGCAACGGAAAGCGGAACGTGCCATCCCGCGCGGTGGCTGCTTCCTTCGTCGCATTCGTATCCAGATTCTTAACCTCAACCCGGGCCTCGGCGACCACCGCGCCGCTGGAGTCTTGCACCACTCCTAAGATCTCTCCGGTTGTGGATTGAGCGAATAAAGCGCAGATGGGAGTTAAGAGCAAACCCCAAACCGTGACAAGCCGCAGCATCGAAATCCCCCTTTCAAAGCTGGTGACAACTGAGTGGGGTCAGCTTATCACAAAATGGCTCCTCATGGGGAGGGGCAAAAGTACCGCTTAACAGGCTATGAACATGAATGATAGTGAATGCGCGGATACGCTCAGATTTCCAAAGTGGGGGTTGCTGGGTCGCAATCCCGGACCGCTTGCATTCTGTCACTTTTCCTATATCAGTAGAATCTGCAAAATCCCAGTGGGTTTTTTCCTATATCAGTAGAATTTGGTGTCAGCACGATGACAGAGGCAGGCTCTCGTTGTTGCTAATCAAACGTGAGTTCGACTTAACCAAAAGCAGAACCCATGTGGAATGTAGTAGATGTGGTCTACTATAACCCCAATAACGGGTTTTGAAGTGTTAACTGCTTGCGGATCAATGGTTCTTAACTTACGGAGTGAGCGGATCAAGGCAACAATGGAAGTGACCATGTTGGATCGGCTCGTGGAGATTTTCTGTGAAGTGGATGATTTTTGCAAGGCTTTTCAAGACACGTTTGAGAGCCATTTAATCGGCAACGGTCAGAGGCCGCGCGGGCCTGATCCGGGACTGGCGGACGCTGAGATCATCACTCTGTTGCTCGTGCTGCACAGCTCGGGGTTCAAATATTTGAAGAACTTTTACAACAGTCCGATGGGCGAAGTACTCCGGCGCTACTTTCCGGGAATGCCTTGCTATGAGCGCTTTATCGTCTTGCAGCAGCGGGCTTTTCTGCCCTTGGTGGCGTTCCTGTTTTCGAAGCTGGGGAAGAAAACGGGCATCTACTACATTGATTCCACCGCCCTTCCGGTGTGTCACAACCGCCGAATCGGGCGCCACAAAACCTTTACCGGGCTGGCCGCTCGCGGTAAAACTTCGATGGGCTGGTTTTTTGGCTTCAAGCTTCATCTGGTGTTCAACGATCTGCATGAGATCGTTGCGCTCAAGCTGACGCCGGGCCATGTTTCCGATACCACTCCCGTACCCGCCCTGACCAAGGATCTCATCGGCAAACTGTTCGGCGATAAGGGCTATCTCGGCAAGAAACTGGCCGAGGAACGGTTGCGCCGTGGCTTGACCCTCTTCACCCGCGTGCGGAAAAACATGAAATCGTTGCCCCTCTCGATGATCGACAAAATGTTGCTAAATGGCCGCAATATAGCGGAAACCATCATCGGCAGCAGCAAGGGTTTCTCCTCCCTCAATCTGCCCAAGCATCGCCTACCTAGCAACGGATTCCTCCACATTATGGCCGCCATTGTTGCTTATCAGCTCGACCCCATCGAACCAAAGCACGCCTTCTTTTCTCACCGCCCACCCGCTATAACGGCGAGGTAAAACCCGCTATTGGGGTTACTATAGGCCGCCAAACCAATCCCACCGGAGTTCTGCATGGATATTGTAACGATCTTCTGCGACATCGATGATTTTTGCCGTCATTGGCTGGCGACCCAATATCCGCAACTGCAAACCGGTTCGAGCCAGAGCAGGCACCGCTCTGCTGCCTTAATGTCAAATTTTCTATATCAGTAGAAAGTGTTAAATTGCGAGCGACTTTTTGCTCTATCAGTAGAATTTGGAACCGAGAAGGTGGTTGTCGAGGACCGATATCTCGGCCTGCAGATCGCCCGAGGGAGAGCGTTAAACGCCACCGTTGGCCAGAATTGTGAACGTCTTACCAACTCACCAATGAGTTTCGCCGACAAGGGGAGAAGGCCAATCCGGGTTCGAAACGGCACCGAGTTCCTGTTCGCATTCCTTCATGGAGACTGTAAAGGTGTTCTACCAATAGAAACAAAATTCTACCGATATAGCAATATCATGAGAAAACACTGACTCCCGTATTCCGTTGACCGTCAGCAACTTAGTACGTTCTTTGATTCTACTGATATAAAAATTTCGACATTCGGACTACTTTCTGAAAATATTTTTCTCAAGGGCGGTAGCTGTTTCGAGTCGTCTCTCCAAGGAGTAGTCTCAAAATCTGTACATCAGCCCGATATTAACGAACGCGACATTGTGAGCAGGTAAAGTCTGCTGTAAGAAGGCGCCCGTTAGAAATAAAGCGGGATTGAGCGCAACGGTCACATGGGGAGTCAGAGCCCAGCGGATTTCCAGATTAACCTGCGTGCCAATGAAACGGCTCTGCCCCGGCGTACCCGGACGCAAAAGCAAACCGCCGAATCCATAGACACCGTCATGCACGTTCTGACGCCAGAACCAAACTCCCTCTACCGAGGCGGTCACATTCCGGCGTGGATGGAGGAAGAGTACCGGGTGCACGTCGTAGATGTTCGCTGGTGCAATCAGCACCAGCTTGGGACCAAAATAGGCGCCTCTGGGAAAGAGCGGGTTGAACGTTCCCAGCGTGTGATCCGAAGCACTACCACTGGCAGCATCGGCACGAAGCGCGAGCCGAAATTGTAGCGGCGTGTGCCACGTGTACCCGGTCTCGGTTGCGGTCGTCCAGGCGCGAATGCCGCGGCCGGCGAAACTCCCACCCTGATACACCGCTTCCCAGTTATAGTCGAGGCCCGGCGGGGGCAGCGCGCCGGGCTGCCGGTTAAAGAGGCGCACACCGAACGAGTTCCTGCTTTCCGATCCTTTGCCCGTGAAATACGCCGCTTGTTTATTGTCCAGCCCTAGATAATACAGGTCTGCTTTCATTTTAGGAATGGGCAGCGGCACAGTCGCGTACACACCCCAGAAAGACTGACGAAAGTTGGGCGAGTCGTCAAAGACGCCAGGGTTGAGTTGAACCGGCTTCACAGCAAACAGGCTGGCTTGCCAGTCTTTCTTTCTCCAGCTCAAGCGCGCCCCGTCAAAGCTGAATTTTACATTCACGCCTTCGTTGTTGTCGACGAGGCGGCCCGTGCCAAACGTCAACTCCTGACGGCCCACGCGGAGACGGGCACCGTCCTGAGCATCCAGATTCGAACCAAACTCGGCAAAGGTTTGATGAATGGCAGCGCGGTCACGGTCGATGCCGGGACGGGGTCCTCCATTGCGGTCGAAAACATCGTCGAACTGCAGCTCCGAGAACAAACGGATATGGACGCCCAGGTGCAGGTCGGCGTGCGCAAGAAAGCGCTGAAGATAGTAGCCGTTCGGGTCTTGCGGACCGGCCCCAAATGCCGTACTGTCAGCCCGCTCGTACTCGCCACGGTACTCGCCGCCTAACGAGAGATAAACGGACTCAACGCGCCCAAGCGGAATGTATTTCACACGGTCCCACCAGTCCACTCGCTGGCCGGGATCGTGGAGAAACAGCCAGTCGCCTTCCGTCGGTACCGGTGTCAGCGGCGGCCGTTGCGGGCTAGGAGGCGGCCCGGGCGGCTGCGGGTCGGGCGTTTGCGCGCCTAGAGAAAAAGCGAATGCAAGTGCGGCAACCGCCGTCCTGCAAAGCGTAGAGCTTGGCAATCCGCTCATCACTCAAACGAAATCAGCCTTAGCATCGCGCGTCTTACTCCAGAACCTATGCAGGCGCATCACCAGATCCTCCGGCTTCTCCTCGGGAATAAAGTGACCGCACTGGGGAACCGCGCCGCCGTTGACGTTATTGGCAACGTTGGTCAACATCTGGCGTGTTCGGTCGCCCATGCTCTTTTCGCCGCCCAGCCCCAGCACCGGCACTCGAATCTTTTCTCGTGTGAACGGTTCGGTCTGCGCTTGGGTCTCGAAAATGGCACGGTAGACCCCAAAGGCGCCATTCACTCCGCCAGGAGCAGCGAACGTTCGCATCGTCTCGTCAACTGTCGCCGCTTCGATCGCACCCGGTGTGATGCAGTAATGACGGTACGACCACTCGAGGAATTCGCGCTCGTGCCCTGCCAACAAAGTCTCGGCTATCTTCGGCGCCAATGCAAACTGCCACCACCACAGGCCGCCCAGTTGCGTGCCTTGTGGCGTAAATTGCAAAACCTGATTCAGGCCATCACCGGTGATGACCGGCTCATCCAGATACGTCAGCGACCGAATCTCATCCGGATGTTCGCCCGCCCAGACCAGAGCAGGGGGAGCTCCCATATCATGTGCCACCAAATGAAGCGGTCCTAGTCCCAACTCTTGAACCAACGCGCGAAAATCGGCAACCAGAGTGCGAGCATCGTAACCCTGAGGAGGCTTTTCCGAATCGCCATAGCCGCGCATATCCGGTGCAATGACGGTGTGGCTTTGCGCCAGCAGGGGGATTACTTTACGCCAAACATGAGACGTACCGAGGAACCCGTGCCAAAGCAACACCGGATCACCCTGGCCACGCACGATGTAGTGCAAGCGCACACCATTAACCTGGGTTGCTGTCCCTCGATCATTCATGCTGCTTTTTCTCCTAACAGAATTCGTTCCGGTGTAATCGGCAAGTCGCGGACGCGAATGCCCGTCGCGTGAAACACAGCGTTGGCCACAGCAGCGGCCGTTCCCGTGCTGCCGATTTCGCCTACGCCCTTTGCCCCGAGCGGGCTGATGTAGGGATCGTATTCATCGATGAAATACGTCTCTACATCCCGCACGTCTGCGTTCACCGGCACGTGATAATCGCCGAAGCTGGCTGAGACAATACGCCCGGTGTTGGCATCGGTTGCCGTCTTCTCCAGCAGGGCCAAACTTATCCCGAAGATCATCCCGCTCATAGCCTGACTCGCGGCCAGCTTCCGGTTCAGAATCCGTCCCGCCCCAAAAACACCCACCGCGCGGCTGACCAGCACCTTGCCCGTGTAGCGGTGGACATGTACCTCAACGAAATTCGCGCCATACGTAAAGATGTGCTTGTCCGGACCATTGGGGCCGACTGTGCGTGTCGTGCCCGCCGCCGTGATCTTCATATCGGCATCCGTTGTATGCAGCGGGAAGTACGATCCGTCCGCGCTAATCACATCCATGTTGTGCCGCGCCAGCAGGTCTACATAACTCTCCCGGAGGCTGGGGCGCTCGCGTACTCGAAGGCTGCCCTCGATTGCCTCAACCTCCTCGTCGCTGCACTTGTACAAGGGGCAATTGGCGTCCTCCACGGCCATCCTGATCAGCTTGCGGCGCAGTTCTGCAGCCGCCGCCTGAGTGGCGGAGCCGATACTCGCCGCGCCCCGCGAACCGCCTGAAACCGGAGCCGCCGGCAGATTTGTATCGCCCAGTTCAAATGACGCTTGACGAACAGGAACGCCCAACTCCTGCGCCACTACTTGCGTCATAGCAGTGAGCGTGCCTTGCCCGATCTCCTGCGTCGCAGACTGCCCGATCGCGTGGCCGTCGGCAAACAATTTCACACGGGCCTGCATCGGCGACATCATCGTCGGGTAAATCGCCGAAGACATACCCATGCCCACCAGCCAGTCGCCCTCTCGCATCGAGGCGGGATGCGGATTCCGTCGATACCATCCGAACCTGCGCGCTCCCTCTTCATAACAGGCGCGAAGCCCGTTTGTCGACCACGGCTTGCCTGTCTCGGGATGCACCTCGGCGTAGTTGCGCAACCGCAACTCGATTGGGTCAAGGCTGAGTCTGAAAGACAGTTCGTCGAGCGTCGATTCCAACGCAAATAGTCCCAGCGCTTCGCCCGGCGCGCGCATCCGGCAGGGCGTATTCACGTGGCATCGGTACACTGCCTGACGCGTGCTCACATTCGGGCAGGCGTAGAGTACCTTCGTCATCTCTACCGCGGGCGGAACGTCAATATCCGTGATGGACGTCTGGGACACGGCCTCATGCAGCAGCACCGTCAACTTGCCGTTCCGGTCAGCACCGGCCTGAAATTTCTGCACCATCGGGGCGCGGTAGCCCAGCCCATGAAACATCTGCTCGCGATTCATCATCAGCTTCACCGGCACCTTATAGTGCCTCGCCGCGGCAGCCGCGATGATCGTATGCGGCCAGGTGAAGCATTTCCCTCCGAAACCGCCGCCGACAAAATGCGCGATCACACGCACTTTCGTTAGCTCCATTTGCAGCACGCGCGAGAGGGCATTGCGCACGCCCAGGATGTGCTGGGTGGAATCGTAAACAGTCAGACTGTCCCCCTCCGGTACAGCGATGGTTGCTCCAATCTCAATCGGGCTCTGATAGATGGCGGTTGTGCGGTAGGTGCCTCCCGCCGTGAATGCCGCGGCCGAAAGGCCCGCCTGCGGATCGCCTCGAGTACCGTTCAGAGTTGCGGCGAGAAACTGCGGCAGCGCCTCTGGCGCCAGCGCACCTGCATGTGGCTGCTCGGAGGTAACCGGGGTAGCAATCGAGTAATCCACGCTAACGCCCGAGGAGGAAGCATGCAGCTCCTCGGGTGCAATGCCAGCGGCCACCAGCTGATCGAAAACCACCGGCTGTTCTTCCTCGTACTCGATACGAATGGCTCTCAGCGCCCGTCCGGCGGCTTCAATCGTCTCCCCAATTGCACAAGCGACATACTGGCCCTCATATAAGATGCGGTCATCCTGCATCGGCAGCAACTTGGTTCCGGCTGTACCTTTAGGAAATGTCTCGATGTCTGTCCCCAACCGCGGCATGTTGAGATGGGTCAGAACGCCGACGACGCCCGGCAGACCCTCAGCCGCGCTCACATCCACGCTCCGGATACGGCCGTGCGCGATGGGGCTACCCCGCAGCAGTGCGAAGCGCACACCGGGCACTGGAATCTCAGCCGCATACCGGGCACGTCCCGTTACTTTCAATTCGCCTTCGACGCGCGGCAATGGTTGGCCAAGCACTGGCTCGCTCACGCCTTCTCCTGCCACTGCCGCAAAACGAACCGTAATGCCCGCTGGAGCAAATCGATCTTGAAGCCATTATGTTGGTGCGCCTTTGCGCCGGCCACCGAGGCTGACACCGCTTTCTCCAACACTTCGTCCGTCAGAGACTGCCCTGTTAACGCCTCTTCAGCTCCTCGTAAACGCCAGGGTTTATGAGCAACGCCGCCCGCCGCCAACCGGATCTCCATCACACGTCCGTCAGCCAATGCCGCTGCGCCTGCAATGGAGACAAGAGCAAACGCATACGACGTGCGGTCGCGCACCTTGAAATACAGAGATCGGGCCGCCAACGGAGTGGCTGGAATCTCGACCGCAGTAATCAACTCGTTCGGCTCCAGCACCGTCTCGCGCTGGGGCGTCTCGTCCGGCAGCAGGAAAAACTCCTCTATCGGAATACGCCGTTCACCTTCGCTGCCTCTCACATATATAAGCGCATCCAGCGCAGCCAGAGCAATCGCCAGATCCGACGGATACACCGCAATGCAGCTATCGCTCGCTCCGAAGATGGCGTGCATGCGATTGAAACCGGCGATAGCCGGACAGCCGCTGCCCGGATCGCGTTTATTACAAGAGAAGCTGGGCTCGCGGTAGTAGTAGCAGCGCGTTTTCTGTAGTAAATTACCACCGATACTGGCCGCATTGCGCAGCTGCGGCGAGGCACCCGCAAGAATCGCTTCGGCCAGCGCCGGGTAGCGCTGCCGCACGGCTTCGTGATACGCCGCCGCAGAGTGGCTCGCCATCGCGCCAATTAGCAAGCTGCCATCTTCCCGCACTTCTATTTGCTTCAAACCGGAATGATTGATGTCGATCAAGATCTCCGGCTGCCAGGCTCCCTGCGTCATTAGGTCAACCAGACACGTTCCCCCAGCGATAAACACAGATTCGGGATGCTGCGCCTTGATGGCAAGTGCATGGGAAACATCCGTCGCTCTTACGTATTGCATCGCCTATCTAAGCCGGCACGCTCGTGCCAACCAGTTCCTCTGTTCGCGCCAGCTCTGACTCGAGCTCTCCACTGCTGTCGAGCACCTCTCGCAGCGCCGCGGTGATGTGTTGGTAAGCAGCACAGCGGCAGATGTTGCCGCTCATCAACTCTCGTATATCGTCATTGGTCCTGGCGTGACCTTCCCGCAGCAAGCCCAGCCCGCTCATAATCTTGCCCGGCGTACAGAAGCCGCATTGAAAGGCATCGTGCTCGATGAATGCCCGCTGTAGAGGATGCAGCCCTTGTTCGGTCGCCACACCCTCGATCGTTTGAATTTGGTCTCCATCGTGCATGATGGCCAAAGCGATGCAAGAGTAACGCCGCTCGCCATTGATGAGCACCGTGCAAGCGCCACACTGGCCGTGAGCACAACCCACCTTCGTGCCGGTCAAACCAAGGCTATCCCGAATCGCATCCACCAGCGTTGTGCCTGGCTCAACCTGGACAAAACACGCTGCGCCATTCACCACAAGAGAGATGGCGACGGCTTCCGGACCGATTAGCCGTCCGTCGTTGCTGCTCATCCGGTAGCCTGCTGAAACTGTTTGAGAATCTCCGGCGGCGGGTTCTGATTACCCCGCGCCATTAGATCCTTACCGGCCAGTTCCGCCGCGACCCGCGCAATATTTGCTCCATGGTGAAACGCAGCCTCCAGCATCTCGTCATTCACCCCGACCGGAGTCATGTCGATCCCGCCGCTCCGGCCGCTTGGTCCCCAGTGCATTCCAGCCACGCGCGAACCGGGCGTAGTCTTGGGAAACGTCACCAGAACCATCCCGCACCCCGCCATCGCGCCTAACATAGCCAATTGCGTCAGTTCGCATCCCGCGCCCGTGCCGCCATATCCGCCTCCCACCGTGAAGACGCCGCCTACTTTGCCTACCATCTCGTCGGTCAGCCAAAGCTGCTCGCAGACCCGCTCGACGAAAGTTTTCATCCGGCTGTCCATGCTGCGATGCCGCACTGGCGAGCCCATGATCAGCGCGTCACAGCCTCTGGCATCGTCCGCCTGCGCCTCTTCCGCCCTTCTCAACGTGACCTGTGTGCCGGATACTCTGCGGCACCCCTCGGCAATCTTCTCCGCCATCTTGCCCGTGTTACCCAGAGTGGTTGTGTAAACAATCAAAACGCGCGCCATCTCTCTCCTATTGCCCAAGCTGTGCGGCAATGAAGCCAAAGTTCGGAAGGTGTTTGGCGTACAACCCGGCCAAAGGCTTGCCATAAGGACTCGACCAGTCGGCCAGCAGCTCTGCAATCACCATGTTGGTGTTGGCAATCTTTACGCCCGCTTGGCTCATACGGAACATCGAAGCATAGAGCGCCTGCTCGCTTACCGTGCCGCTGGCATCCATCACGGCATAAACGTCATACCCGTCCCGCACTGCGCCCAGCGCCGGAAAGGTTAGACAGACATCCGCAGTCACGCCTGCCATAATCAGCTTCTTGCGCCCCGTTTTCTCAACTGCTCCCTTGAAATTCGGGTCATCCCAGGCGTTGATAATTACCCGATCAATCACCGGAACATCGGGCAGTGCTTGCGTCAACTCAGGGAAGAGCGGCCCGTTCGCACCTTTAGCATTACTTGCGGTGAGGAATACGGGCATCTGAAACACCTTGGCTGCCTCTGCCAGCCATAAAACGCGGTTCTTCAAGTGCAGCGCGTCAATGTCGGTATATGCCGAAATTCATCGTCCCTACCTGGTGGTCAACCAGCAGCATCGCGGCATTTGCGGGCGTCAGTTTCTCGAATAACACGGAAGGTGCGCTCATGACTTCTGCCCTTGACTTTCCTGGGTAATCGGGGAAGCATCCATAACAAATCGGAACTCATAGATCAGCAACAAATCGGAACTCATAGATCAGCCCGTCGCGTGTTCGCAGCGTACTGACTGCGGGCAGCGAGACCTTGCGCCCGTCCTTAGTCTCAAAGTGTGCGATCGCTTCCCAGGCACCGCTATGGTCATCGGCCCAGCACCCAGTTTTCTCGTGATGCATCGACTTGATCAGTCCGTAGAACCGTGTCAGGGCGGCTACCATCGCTTGCTTGCCCTTCGCCGGCGGCTGGTTGGCAAACCGGAAACTGCCGTCGTCGCTGTACCAGGTCACCAATTCTTCGGGGTCGAGCCGGTCGACCATCGTGAAGTAATCGGCAATCCAGGCTTCCCCAAATCGCTTGTCCGTCATAGCTGTTGCTTCCCTTCCAAAAAATGTTGATAGCGGCTCGTGACCACGGGCCAGTTCACGACGTTCCACCAGGCTTTCAGATAATCCGTGCGCCGGTTCTGATATTTCAGGTAAAAACTGTGTTCCCAAAGGTCGCAGGCGAGCAGTCCCGGCCTGCCGTGGAGCAGCACACTGTCCTGATTCGGCGTGGTCATCAGATCCAGCTTTTTCGTCGGCGGATCCACAACCAGGAAAGCCCAACCCGAGCCGAAATGTTGGGCAGCTGCATCGGTGAACTTGGATTGGAACGCATCGAAGGAACCGAAATCCATATCGATAGCTTCCGCCAGCGCGCCTGTTGGCTGGCCCTGTCCAGGCGCTCCGATCACTTTCCAAAAAAACTGGTGATTTGCGTGACCGCCGCCATTGTTCCGGACGATTGTGCGAATCTCCTCCGGAACATCATTTAAGCGCCGGAGCAGATCCTCGATAATCATGTTGCTGAACTGGGGATACGGTTCGAGCGCTTTATTGACGTTGTCGATGTAACTCTGATGATGTTTATCGTGATGCAAGCGCATCGTCTCGGCGTCGATATAAGGTTCGAGTGCGCCGTATGCGTAAGGCAAAGGTGGAAGTTGATATGGCAATTGTTTCCCCGGAGCAGGAAACTCTCTGACAAATTCCCGCTCACTCCTCAAGCATGATTGCCGGAAGCAATCTGGTCTATCAAATTCCTGCTGCGAAACCGCTGATTATGCCCTGATCTGTTGTACTGTCCTGGGGAAACGCCTACTAGGCGCCGAAACTGTCCTCCAAAATGACTCTGCTGAGCAAAGCCAACAGCAACCGCGATTTCCGCCACTGGCATTTCGCCTACAAGAAGCAATTTGGCTTGATCGATTCGGCGTTGGAGTTGGTATTGATGGGGTGGAACACCGACGATTTTGCTAAATGAGCGGCTCAGATGAAATGCGCTTAGTCCACTCACTCGCGCCAGAATGTCATAAGAAATTGTCTCGGCAAAGTGAGCATCCAGGAACTCGCGAACCCGACGTACCGCATTCTCGGCCGCAGGTCCGATTCTGTGCTGTCCAGCACTCTCGGCATGGGTCCCGAAAAGCGCAAACACCGCGCCAGCGATAGACGTCTCCCGTTCCAGCGGAAGCCGGGTTGGATCAGCCAACAAGCGCGAAAGCTTACGAAACTCCTGTTCTAGCGCCTGGTCCACGATGATCGGCTGCGGAACGTAAGGGGCTGTCACAACTGAACGGTCCTGGGCTTCTCCTAGTACTCTTTGCACCAGATCGATCGGCACAAAAAAGGAAAAGAAAACAGACGCCGCCGGACGTACCCCCAAGCCGCAGACCCCATGCATTTCGCCAGGATGAATGACACTGACACTGCCGACCGGTACCGGGTGATACGCCCGGCGATAGGAGTACTCCCCGGCGTCGGTCAGCGAGAGGCCAATCTGATACTGCTCGTGGCAGTGAGGCGCTAATGAGACCGGAATTTGAGGGGCAAAACGGTAACGCTCCACCAACATTCCATGCGAGTGCCAGGCACTGACTGCATGAATTTCGGATTTCTCCTTAGCTTCGATCTCTTTGCGAGGTGATGATTTTTCGGTTTGCCTCATTCAAGAAGTCAGATGCAAGTTGCTTTGGCGTCAGACTAAGAATTCCATTCGTGTATCGCGCAAAATCGATTCATCTGCTAGATCGAGAAAAGCCGAAAAGCTGTCGAGGAGGTGTCTATCTGAGAGGGTGTTTAAAAGGGCAGCAAAATGCCTGCTGATCCCGCGAGGCTTTCGCGGCAATCTTGCTTCGGTTTTTGGGCTGCCTTTGCTCGGCGCTCGGGGCTGGGCCGTATTGGGCCAGCACCCCATAGAGTGACTTGAGCGGCTTGCGTGAAACCCGTTTCAATTGCACCTCGCGCTCGAGTAACTGCCGTAAGTACTCTGCGGGCGATACCCCTTCTGTGTGGGCAAGGGCGGTAAAGTCGGTTTCATTGCGAAGTTTCGGATTGACGATTTGGTAGGGTAAAAAGCTGTGCCGATTACGCCGACGAACCCGTTTAAAGGACGCCAGTACCCAGGTGAAGTGATCGTCACGGCGGTGCGCTGGTATCTCCGCTACCCTCTCGCCTACGAACATGTATCGGAACTACTCGCCGAACGAGGACTTCCGGTCGACGCCAGTTGTGTCTGGCGTTGGGTGCAATCTTATGCCCCGGAGATCTACAAACGCTGTCGTCCGTATCTGAAATCCACCAACAAGAGCTACCGCGTCGATGAAACTTACAGCAAGGTGAAAGGTCAAGAGGAGTACCTCTATCGTGCCGTCGATTCCACCGGCCAGACCATCGATTTTCTCCTGACCGCGAAGCGCGACAAAGCCGCCGCCAAACGCTTCTTTCACAAGGTTTTCCGCTCACCGGCGAATCCCATTCCGCGGGTCATTAACGTCGATAAGAATCCGGCTTATCCCGCCGCCATCAAAGTCCTGAAGCGCGAGGGAACGCTGCCGCGCCGCGTGCGTCTGCGCCAGTGTAAGTTCTTAAATAATGTGGTGGAACAAGATCACCGTTTTGTGAAAAAACGTGTGTGGCTGGCCCAAGGCTACGGTTCGTTTCCCAGTGCGCGGCGAACATTGGAAGGCATCGAGACGATGCACATGATTCGAAAGGGACGGGTGAGACGGGTAGCCCCAAAAGACGGGGTGGCCGGAGCAAGGTTTGTGGCGAAGCTTTTCGGCCTCGCTGCCTAAATCCATTCAGTGACCCGCCCGAACTCGGCCCATATTGCACGTTATTTAAACTTCGCAACAAAATCCGCTGCGCCCACTGGGTGAGGGTCGAGCGGTTCTGGCCGGGGCAGGGAAGGCACCAATTTGGTAAGCGGGCCGACTGCCGTGTGGGTTGCTGGTTTGCCATCTCGCACACTGAAGGGCTTGTGGCCGAACAAGATAGTTCCCTCGGAAACGGAATCTTTCAAATTTCATAGAGAAATGTCTTGCTATTCCAGAAATCATAGGCACATACTGGAACAAAGCCAGGGAGGCAACTCCCACCAAAGCGAGACTAACCTCATAGAAAGACCCCTGAAGCAACCACTCCCTGGCACTCCTTACTTTCTTTTCCCTTGAAGAAATAGCTGGAAAGCAAACTTGCTGGCTGTGTCAACAGGAGGCTGAGTAAAGCTTGCTCCCACTGGTTCCGGCTCTAACACCTCAAGGCCATCTCATCCTCCGTCAGCAAGACGACGCCCCGTGCCTGGATGCCGCCGTCGCTCAACGCGTTGAGGATGCCTTCCGACGCGGAACGGGCCACGGCCTGCTCTGGCTGGGTGCCGATGCGGCGGGAATGACTCTGCCTGCTGTTTTCTCGTATTGGCGCGACTTTGGGGCGCGTTATGTCACTGCCCTTTGCACGCAACCCGAAGAGAAGCTGCAAGTTTCGGCGCCTCCGGATGAGGACTTGCAAAGGATAGTTGAGGGTGCGCCTCCTATGAGGGGGGCCGAGTATCTGACGGTACTAGTGCTCTACTCTCTCTGGCAGGAACTGGAGGCGGCGTTTACAACGGAGCTGGGGGAATGGAAAACCGGGGTACAGGAATTTCTGAAGCGTCGGAACCCGGCCTGGAACCTGGTGGGTCGCGTACACTTCAATCTGGCCGAGAACCGCCAGGATGAGGAAGCTCCTTTTGCCTTTCTGGCAACCTACACGACCCGCTTGTCGGCGCAGGCGAAAGCGCAGCACCTTCCGCTAGGGCAAGCTCTGCAGGAGTATGCGGGAGCGAAGAATAAAGATCGTCTGCTCTCCCTGCTGCTTCCTGTGCAGCGCGCCTCGCAAAACTGCCCCTGGCTGAAAACCATGGTCGAGGAGGGTGAAATTTACCACCCGCTGCGGTGGACGCCCCGCGAAGCCTTGCAACTGATACAGGATGTTCCACACCTCGAAACGGCGGGCTTGATCGTGCGCCTGCCCGCTGGATGGCGAGGAAATCGTCCCGCGCGGCCGCAAGTAACAGGTACGGTAGGCCGCAAAGTTCCCGCCGCCTTGGGCCAAGACGCTTTGCTCGATTTCCAGTCCGCTGTCACGCTTGAGGGAGAACCGTTGACCAAGGCGGAGGTCCGCCAACTGCTGGCGCAGTCAGAGGGACTCGCTTTGGTGCGGGGGCGATGGGTCGAAGTGGATCGCGAACGGCTCCGCCACCTGCTGGAGCATTTCCGCAAAATCGAACGGACGGCTTTGGAAAATGGCCTCGGATTTCGGGATGCCATGCGCCTTCTCGCGGGAGCCAACATGAGCGACGATGGCATTACTCCGGCAGCGGACCACGCCAACTGGACTCAGGTAGTAGCGGGTCCCTGGCTGGCGGAGACGCTGAAAGGGTTGCGCCGCCCGGAAGGACTGACCCCAATCGACCCCGGCCAGGCTCTGCAAGGCACACTGCGCCACTACCAACAAATCGGGGTGCGCTGGCTGTATCTGCTGGTCCAACTCGGTTTGGGGGCCTGTCTGGCGGATGACATGGGACTCGGCAAGACGATTCAGGTGCTTGCGCTGCTGCTGGTCCTGCAGCAGAAGGAAAGCAAACGGCAGTCGAGCCTGCTGGTAGCTCCCGCTTCTCTGCTCGCGAATTGGGCGTCGGAACTGGAGCGCTTCGCACCGGACTTGAAGGCGCTGGTGGCTCATCCGTCCGTTCTGCCTGTCGCTGAGTGGCAGAATCTGACACCGGAGCGACTGCAAAATGTGGATTTTGTGATCACCAGCTATGGATCGCTGCTGCGCATCCCGGCGTTGACCGAAGCGTCCTGGCGGCTGATCGTGCTCGATGAAGCGCAGGCTATTAAAAATCCCGGTGCGAAGCAAACTCGAATCGTGAAGAGTCTGCGGGCGCGGGCTCGGCTGGCCTTGACCGGCACACCGGTCGAGAATCGGCTGGGTGATCTGTGGTCGATTTTCGACTTTCTCAATCCGGGACTGCTCGGGTCGGCGAAAGAGTTTACGCGGTTCGTGAAGCGCCTGTCGGAAGGAGATCATCCGTCGTACAGCCCGCTGCGGGAACTCACGCGGCCCTACATCCTGCGCCGGTTGAAAACGGACCAGTCGGTCATCTCGGACCTGCCGGACAAGACCGAAGTGAAGGCGTTCTGCCCACTCAGCCGCCAACAGGCTGCCCTCTATGAACAGGCGGTCCACGACTTGGCGGAACAGATCGAAACCACGTCCGGCATGCAGCGCCGGGGCTTGATCCTGTCTTTTCTGATGCGCTTCAAGCAAATCTGCAATCACCCTTCGCAGTGGCTGACGGATCAAGCCTGGAGGGAAGAGGACAGCGGCAAGTGGGCTCGCTTGCGGGAGATTGCCGAGGTGGTGGCAGCAAAACAGGAGAAGATGCTGATCTTTACCCAATTCCGGGAAGTGACCGAGCCGCTGGCGGCTTATCTTGGGTCTGTGTTCGGCAGCCCTGGCTTGGTTCTGCACGGGCAAACCGCCGTGAAAGAACGCCAGAAGCTGGTGCGCCGTTTTCAGGAGGAGGAATCTATCCGGTTTTTTGTGCTATCCCTGAAAGCGGGAGGCGCGGGCCTGAACTTGACGGCCGCGTCACACGTGGTGCATTTTGACCGATGGTGGAATCCGGCCGTGGAGAATCAAGCGACGGACCGGGCTTTTCGCATTGGCCAAACGCGCAACGTACTGGTCCATAAGTTTATTTGTAGAGGTACTGTAGAAGAGAAAATCGACCAGCTGATCGATTCGAAAAAGCAGCTTGCCGAGGATCTGCTGGAAGGCGGCGCAGACGTGCTGTTGACAGAGATGAATGACGAAGAACTGCTGAACCTAGTGGCATTGGATATCAACAAGGCATTGCAGGAGTCCTGAACAGATGAGTGACGGCGGCTGGGGATGGGCACCCTATGTTTCTGTGGCGGAGCGGCGGACGAAAGCGGCCCGCGCAATGGCGAAACTCAAAAAGCAAAGAAAGGATGTCTTGCCGGTCATCCTGGAAGGCCGTAGCATCGCGAAGACCTTCTGGGGCCAAGCCTGGTGCGACAATCTGGAGCGTTACAGCGACTTTGCCAGCCGGATGCCGCGTGGACGCAGCTATGTACGAAACGGTTTGGTGATTGATCTTCGCCTGGCTCCCGGTCTGGTTCAAGCGCTGGTCAGCGGCTCGCAACTTTACAAAGTCGAAATCAAGGTGAGCCGAGTCGAGAAGGCCTGCTGGAACTCGATCTGCGGCGACTGTGCGGGCGCGATCGATTCCCTGGTGGAACTGCTGCAAGGACGATTGTCCCAGGCAGTGATGGAACGGGTGTGTCGTCAGACGCAGGGGCTGTTTCCGTCGCCGACCGAGATCGAGCTTTCCTGCAGCTGCCCGGACTGGGCCTACATGTGCAAGCATGTGGCGGCGGTGCTCTACGGTATCGGCGCAAGATTGGACGAGCAACCCGAACTGCTGTTCCGACTGCGTCAAGTAGACGAAAAAGAGCTGATCACCCATGTGGAGAAGGGGCTCTCTTCCGTGAAGTCCGGCCAGGAGCGTAGATCCTCGAAGGTGCTGGCCAGTGAGAATCTGGCCGGGATGTTTGGCCTGGAGCTAGGGCCAGAGGAGGCCGTGCCTTTCTCAGCAACGGCCCCGAAACGGGCCAAGCAGGCAGGGAAGAAAACGGCCGTGAAGAAAAACGGGGCAGCCAAGACGAAGCGGAGCAAGGTCAAAAGAGCTCGAGCGCGGCCCTCACCGCGTCCTTCCGGAGAACGGGGCAAAGCGTGACCGATGCTGCCCCCAGCGCCTGATCGTCTCATGTGCTGAGAGCGTGTAAAGTTGTGGGGCGGTCAGGCCGCCGTGGCGCGTTGTGTCTGCTCTTCCTGTGACCGAAAGCCACGATGCCCATGACGGAACGCCTCTTCCAAGGTACTGCTGAGCACATGGATCGCGTATGGCCCGGAAACTAGAATGGGTTTTCTTATGTTCTCAAGTAACGTTTGTAGGATCTGTCAGAACTGGGGTAAGCTTCTGATCAAATCAAAAGCAGAAGAACTTGATGCCGACCAGCTCTGTGATTAATGAGCAGCGAACACTGTTCGTAGGACATCAAGCTTACGAACAAACTGTTGCCGCTGATCAAGGAGGGATACAAACTCGTTTACTTTTCGTCTCGGTCGAAAGTAGTTCCGGAACTCATCGAACGATGGACAAAACCGCTGGGCGGATCGAAAACTTTTAAATCCTAGCATTCATATTCAAAGTCAAGCGGTTTCGACGCCCAAACCAGGGAACTTTGATCGCCCCTTTCCCGGTTCCCCTCCGGGGAAAGCCGGGGCGGGCGGGTTTCCCCCCGTCGAAGCACTGTGTCGCTATGAGGGACGTCCTGGTACAGCTTGATGCTTCGACTTTCGTGTAACTCTTTGTGGCGCTGTAGTGTCGAAAATTCGGATTTGTCACGCGCCGACCAGAATCGCACCATGCTGAGCATACGGAGGGAATATCACGCATGCAAGGTTTACCGGCCCACGCCTTAGGGCCTATTCTCTTGGCATCCGCCCTGCTTAGTGGGAAGCTGACTGCAGACCCCGTCCCCGTCCGGCACCCGCAGGGCTCATCCCACGGGTTTCTCGCCCTGAAAACCCTCGAAGGTACCCGCATCGCCACTGGCGACGCGACTGAGATCGTGCATGGCGATCGCGTCACGTCGCGCGTCATCTTCCGCTTCCGCGACGGCTCAATCGACGACGACACCACTGTCTTTTCCCAAAGCGGCGTCTTCCGTCTGATCAGCGATCACCACATTCAACGCGGCCCCTCGTTCCCGAAATCCATCGACGTCCTCATTAACGCTTCCACCGGGCAGATTACGTCTCGTATGGAAGACGGAAAAGTAAGACAAGATCATCTCGACCTTTCACCCGACGTCTCAAATGGTCTTCCGCCCAATCTCCTGCTGAACGTCCTTCCCTCGACGCCTGAAACAAAACTATCCTTTGTCGCTCCAACCCAGAAGCCGCGGCTCATCCATGTCTCAATCAAGCCTGCCGGCGAGGTTCCCTTCACGATCGGCGGAACCAGGCGAAAGGCCGTCGACTTCTCGCTCCATGTTGAACTCGGCGGCATAACCGGAGTAGTTGCGCCTTTGCTTGGTAAGCAGCCCCCCGACTATCACATCTGGATTCTTCCGGGTACGTCACCGGCATTCATTCGCGAAGAGGGTCCGCTCTATGAGGGCGGCCCCATCTGGCGGATCGAACAAATCAGCCCCGAATTTCCGCGTTAGCTTTGCCTCCCCATGCCGTTAACGCTGTTGGGTTCTGTTGCAGCTGAGTTTTGATTGATCGCTGAAAATGTAGCAATGAAGAAACAGAGCCCAGGGCGCAATCCTTTGTTTGCGAAAAGATGGTTTTCTGATGATGTGATCGTGCTGTGCGTGCGATGGTATCTACGGTTTCGGCTCAGCTACCGAGATCTGGCCTCTGTGCCTACAAAAAATGTCATCGTTGAATGGAGTCAACCACTTCCGTGAAGTGAAGTAACAACGTTACGTGGACGTTACAAACGTTACGAGAGGACCAAAGGAGCGCATTTGAGTTTTCGGATATAACGCGGTCAACCGACTTTTTCAACACTATCTTTGGTTTGTGCACCGGTCGTTATGCGCCGGAGTGCTTGATCCATGCACAGAATCTGGTAACCGTGTTTTGCGACAACTATCGAAAGCGACAACAGAGAAACCGTCTCATTCGAAGCGAAGCGCTTGCACTGTGTCGACTCGCGCAGCGCGGGCAGCCGGCACCAACGACGCCAGGACTGCTGAGGTGACGACCACTGCTGCCGATCCTATTAACGGAATCGGCCCAGGAAGCTGGAGTTCGGGAACGTAATTGCCCGCTAGGCGTGACAACGCCCAGCCCACAAGGCCACCTGCCGCAATGCCAATCGCAGCCGTCGTCGCCCCGTCGATCAGGACGCCGGCGAGAATCCGGCGGGGTTGGGCACCCACGGCGAGCCGAATGGCAAACTCGCGCGTGCGCCAGCTTACCGAAAAAGCCAGCACGCCAGCAACCCCGACCACCGAAATCGCTAAGGCGAGGAGGGCGAACCCGCCGAACACGATGGCATTCACACGGTTGTTTGCCAGAACTTCGGTGCGCACATCTTCTAGCGTACTGGCGTGCTCGACAGGTTGCGTCGCAGCCGCGGCGCGGATGGTTTTCGTGACGGTTAGAACGAGCGCATAAGGATCCTTCCTGGCGCGCACGAGCAGGGTGGCGCCAAACAGGGGCCCTTGCGCGAACGGCTGATAGATCGTCAGATTGCGTTGAGGGACGATGTTGGCGTCATCGACATCGGCCAGTATGCCCACGATGCGCCGCCGATCAGGACTGATGTTGGCATACTTGATGAGAGGATCGGTCCACATGATGTGTCGATTGATCGCGTCTTGTCCTGGGAACAACTGCTGCGCAAGACCTTTGCTGACGATGACTACCGGTTCAGCTTCCTTTCGATCGGCCTCAGTGAAATCACGTCCTTCGAGAAGCGGAATCCCCAAAGTAGCAAAATAACCCGGAGAAACAAACCGGAACCGGGCCCGTAGATCGTTCTTGCTGTTTTCACTGATTCGGCCCTCTACCGCAAATTGCAGATTGAAGCTGAGGGAACGGCTGTCGCGCCACGGAGTCATCATGGCGGTGGCGGCGTATTCCACTCCCGGCAAGGCACCCACTCGACGCCGGGCTTCCTCATAGAATTGGGTGATTTGCTGCGGCGTTCGGCCATCGGAAATCAACGGCAATTCCGCCATCAGAACGCGTCCGGTCTCAAACCCAGGCTGTGCCTGTTGCATGGAGAGCAGCGTCTTCAGCAGCACACCGGCACCCGCGAGCAGCAAGAATGACGCGGCGATCTGGACAACGGTGAAAACGCGAATGCGCCGACGGCTGCTACGCGTGACGCGGACTGAGCCAGCGGTGAGCGCCAGTCCGCGCGAAGAGTCTGCCGACGGCAGGCGGGGAACGAAGGCAAGGAAGACCGCCGCTACTAGCGCCAGTGCCAAACCCATCCAAAGCACACTCCAATCGACAGTCAGATCCGCCGCCCTCACCGAAAATCGCAACGCGTAACGAGTGAGTAAGGTGACCATCGGAATGGCCACCACCACGCCAGTCGCACCTCCGCTGCCACAAAGAACTAGGCTCTCTGCCAAAAGCCAGCGACGGATGGCGGCCGAGCTTGCCCCCAGCGCTGCGCGAACCGCCATTTCCGATTCACGGCGAACCGTGCGGGCGAGGATCAAATTTGCGACGTTCGAGCAAGCAATCACGAACAGCAGACCTGAGGCGGCAAACAAAATCCACAAGATGGTATTGGCCTTCCCGTTGATCTGTTCGCGCAACCGCTTAGCATCGATCTGGAAATGGTACTCAGACTTGTAAACGTCAGGATGCGCCGCCACCATGGCTGAGTACACCGTACGAAGCTCTGCGCGAGCGGACTTAAGACTGGCGTCAGGCGCTAACCGGCCAAATACATCGGTCATACGGTGCTCGCGGCCCTCTACCATGGTTGCCGACAGATGGTGCGGACTGGTGACAATATTAGCGATTAGGTCGGTATTCGCCGGATAGGGTATCGAGGGCTCAAGCACTCCCACGATGGTCGCTGACCGGACTTCCATCATGCTGCCCAGCCGTATTACCTCTCCTAACACGTTAGGGTCAGAGTGCATTGTGGTGGCCCAGAATTTATGTGTGAGCACGACCGCGCCCGGAGCCGCCGGGCCATTGTCGCGCGCGTCCAGCAGCCGGCCCCGGACAGGCTTTAAGCCCATCACGTCAAAATAAGCGCCGTCCACGACGCCGGCGTGGATTTCACGCGTCTCACCGAGTCCCTGCGTTGAGAAGTCGACAGTGGAGAAAGTGCCAACCTTGCTGATGGTCTTCAAATGAGAGCTTATGTCGCTGATCTCAGGGACGGAGAACGTGGCATTGTCCACTTGCATGCCGGGCGCGCTTTGCTGGATGTAAACCAGGCGATCCTCATCGCGATTGATCAGCGGACGCAATAGCACGCCGCGCACAACGCTGAAGATGGCTGAGTTTACGCCAATACCCAACGCCAGCGTGAGGGCTACGGAGGCCCACAACGTGGGAGCCCGCCCCAGGGACCGGACAGCAGTCTTGAAATCACTCAGTAACGTGGCTGCATAGTGAAGCGCATCAGTGATTCCTGCATCTTGCGTTCTGACCGTTTAATCCTGTAGTTCGTCATTTTGTCTCCCTCTACCGGCTTCGCTGAAGGCTCCTAACTTAGGGGTTGAGTTTCTTGGTATCGACCTCATGACCGCCGAAGAACGCTGCCCATCACGAAGCGTTCAGCACGCTGCTTACCAATGCTAGCTCTTTCGTAAGCCGCCGGAAATGGGGAAATCAGCGTTTGTCTGGGTGTTCTCCGGTTGAGCCCACGTCCGGTTGCGGCACTGCTTGTCCCGAAAACGAACAGTTGATGGCCACCTGGTCGTGCCCTTCGGATTCCGCACGGCGGGATGCGTGAAGTGACTTGTCCTTCGAAGCGGCAAGGGGATGCCCAGCAGCCTTCAAACACCAGGAGCGCGCTGGAGACGTGGCCCTCGCGCCTACATAGTCGCTGTTCTGGATTTATCAAGGGTCATCAATACAGAAAAGGTAAATGGATGTATGTGGGTTACCGGAGAAGTGCGGATTTGGCAACGTGAGGTTGCACACACCTTCTGCGCAATCCAGCGGCACCCAGATCTCCCGTGAAAGCCAAGCGGTAACGGGTTTGTGACCAAGATTCTTACTACCTTCCTTTGATTGGCAAACAATGTGGGCCAGCGGGGAAGAAGGCGGGTTGGTGGCGGAAGAAAGTGGTCCCGGTGGCGCACAATGTGGGCTCACCGCTCGCTTCCCGAGGCGGCCAATGTGGTCCTGAAATGACACGGAAGGTGGGTCCATGAGCCGATCATGGCAGGCCGCTACAACTAGGCAGGAGGAATCCGATCTTCACTATTGTTTCCCAGGCACCGACGCTCTGGAGCCATCACTATCGAGACACGCATTAGTCCAATCTATTTAACACTCGCACTGATTGCTCTGCTAGCAAGAGCGCTAGGTTTCAATGATCACAGCTACCTTCTGGGGGTAAGCGAGAGCATCATCGTCCGGTTTCATGGCTTGGTTTTGGACGACGAACTGCCTTTACTCCGCCCGTAACGCTTCGATCGGATCGACCTTAGTCGCCCTCCTCGCCGGAAGGTAACTGGCAAGCGCCGCCGCGAGGATTAAACTCCCGCATGTTAGAGCGTATGTGAGTGGATCGAAAGGACTGACGGAAAACAGCAACGACTTCATCAGTGGAACTGATATAAGCGCCAAGGCCAGCCCGCAGGCGCACCCGATCGCCGAAAGAACCAATCCAGTGCGGACGAAAGCAGTTGTGACCTGTGCAATCGGCGCACCGAGCGCAAGCCGAATCCCGATTTCCCGCGTGCGCTGCGAGACCGAATACGAAATAACGCCGTAGATGCCGACCAACCCCAACAGTAGAGCCATACCGCCGGCAATGGTCAGCAGGAGTAAAGTGAGGGACGTACGCGCAAGCGAGCGACTATAGAACGTTTCAAGCGTATCCATTCTGGCAAGCGGCAGGTTCGGGTAGACGCTCCAAAGCGCCTTCTGAATCTCGTTCTGGAGTGATACGGAACCGGCGCGCGCCGTACGAATCGCGAACGAAATATAACGTTGTACTTTCAGCGGCGCGCCTTGAAAGTTCCTTGTAAGCAGCGGCCAATAGACAATCGCGGGCGCAGGTTTGTCAACGCCGTCTGCATGCTCATCGGCAACCACGCCGATGACTTCGCGCCAGCCGTCTTTCGTATTTGAACGGATGCGTTTGCCGAGCGCGGCGTCCGGCGCTCCCCAAATGTCGCGCGCCGTATTCTCGGAAACAATCGCAACCTCGCCGCCGTTATAGATCTCAGTCCAGGTGAGGTCATGCCCTGCGAGCATTCGCTGCCCCATCGTTGTGAAGTATCCCGGCGCAATCGACTTGTAGCGGCGCAGCGGAGCAATCGCTCCTCCGCGGTAAGTCTTGTCCGCCGCGTATACGGGGTCGTTGGATTCTCCGCCGGCCATAGGAATAGAGGAAATTATAGAGGCCGAAATCACGCCATTGAGGGCCTTCACCCTCTCGAGCATTGCCTGCTCTATGTGGATGACGCGCAAAGGTTCTTTCACGTCCTCATCGTGGATGCCGATGCTGAGAGTCTGTATTTCCTGGGCGTTCCTGAACCCGGGGTCGACATGATGCAGATTGCGAAACGTGCGGATCATGAGCCCGGAAGTGACGAGCAGGACCAGCGCAAGCGCCACCTGAAGAACAACTAGAATGCTTCGCACTTGCTGACGATCCTTGCTGTGACTCATCGATCGGCCTCCGCTGCGAAGTGCATTCGCAAGCCGCGGCCGCACGTGCCGCAAAACAGGAATCAAGCCGAACAGCGCGCTGAAGCCGATGGACACGATAAACGTAAACAACAGCACCCAACCGTCGATTGTGATGTTGCCGGAGCGCGGTAAATGCACCAAATCCGACGATGTGAACAGCTTCAGGGCGGCCCGGCATAAACCGAGTCCCGCCGCCCCGGCAATCGCGCCCAGAGTGATGCTTTCAAACAGAAGTTCTCGGGCAATGCGTGTTGCGCCCGCCCCAAGCGCGGCCCGAACGGCAAGTTCCTGCTGTCGGGCTTCGGTTCGGACCAGCAGAAGATTCGCAACGTTTGCACACGCGATCAGCAAAACGATGGCGACTGTTGCCATTACGACCCATAGCATGTTGCCGATGTCGCCCACGAGGTCGTCTCTCAGCAGCCTCAGCTTCGGCGCGATGCGTGCATCTTCAAACATTTTGACGGTGTAACCCGCAGGTGGGGGAAACCGTTGCAATACTAAAGGCAGCATGCGGGCGAGATCCGCATCCGCTTGCTTTAACCTTACGCCGGGCTTGAGCCTTCCAACGCCCTGGTAAGAGAATACCCCGAGATTCGTTTGGGCGCGGTCGAAACGCATTGGAATGAGCAGGTCTGCCTTTCGATCCGTAAATTGAAACGAAGGCGGCAGGACACCTATTATGGAAACAGAATTACCCTCAATCGAAAGCTGACGGTCGAGCACCGAACCATCACCGCCGAAGTGCGATCGCCAATAGCCGTCGGAGAGCATCACCGTGCGTATACCCTTCGGATCATCGTCAGCCGCAACGAATAACCGGCCAAGTTGAGGTTTCATGCCGAGAATGGGAAGCAACTCATGCGTAGCAAATACAGCCTGCACCTCTTCAGGGTGAGCTTTGCCGTTTACCGTTGTGCTGCCGGTTGCGAAGATGCTGACGGCCTGGAAGGCACGCTTTTCATCGCACATCGTAAAGTAGACCGATGGCGCCATGTTCAGATCGGCAATTTTCACTCCCGGCGCTGTCATCCAGACCGCAACCAACTGCTCGGGATGAGGGTAGGGCAACGGCTTCAACAACACACCGTTAATCACGCTGAAGATGGTGCTCGTCGCTCCCAACCCCAGGGCGAGAGTTCCGATGCTGACCAGCGTGAAGCCGGGAGTAGCTCGCAAGCGCCGCAGCGTGTATCTCAGGTCCTGTAATATGCCGTCGACAATGTTCTCCCACCCATATGACCGAACCTCTTCGCGAAGCGCCGTACTGCTTCCGAGCGCCATCCGGCTTGCGCGGGCAGCGTCCCGTGCCGTTAATCCGCGCGCTTCAAAGTCGGCCTTCGACTCGGCGATAAAACTGTCGACCTCGTCGGCAATATCCCCATCCGCACGTTTCCGCTGGACCAGATTCCGAAAGCCACGCACCAGTTGCCGCCCGATGGACATGACCTTAAACCTGCGCCTTGAGCAATCGCGAAACTGCGGTCGACCGGCGCTGCCAGTCTGCCGCCTCCTCGTGCAGTTGCTTTCGGCCCGTCTGCGTCAGCCGGTAAACCTTTGCTCGGCGCGAGTTCTCTGTTACCTGCCAATCTGCATCCAGCCAGCCATATCGTTCTAGGCGCTGCAGCGCAGTCAACAGCGAGCCGGCATTCACCTTGAAAACGTTTTGCGTGATTTGCTCGATCCGTCGGGCAATGCCAAAACCGTGCATAGGTTCCAGGCTCAGGGTTTTCAAGATCAACATGTCCAGCGTCCCCTGAATTACGTCCGTATTCGTGCTATTCATCTAACTGATTACAGGATAGCTGTACGTCATCATGATTGTCAAGATATGAACGTCAGCTTTACCGGGATTGCAAACGCGGTCTTAACCGCCGACCATAGAAGGGAGCATTGCTGTCCGCAACGTGCTGGCCCGGCTTGCTCCTGTGTAAAAGGCCACTCGGGGGTCTAACACGCTACGTCTATAGATCCGCCCTAACGGCGCAGCGTTTACCGATCTTTATCTCACTCGCTGAAAAGTGGGGTTCAGAGAGAAGTGACGTCCGGTCATGAGCAGCCAGTCAGTTTACCAACATCCGCGTTTTCAAAGCGTAGGGCTGATATTCGTCAACACAGGCCGACAAATGGAAGAAATCTGACGCGAGCCGATTTGTGGAATCACTGTACGAGTCGCCGACTATACAGCAAAGTGGATGCCTCGATGCTAAGGCTTCTTCGAAGTAATCGCCTACATGCAGACCCAATTAGCCCGAAAGGCTTGTAGTACGCCTCGTGCCCGGCCTAAACACAAATCTGGAACACTGAACGTCCCTTATCTACGAACCTTGCAGCGTCGATGGCAAGTGGCTCGATCTGTAACGAAACATCTTTGGTCTTAGCTAGGCAAACTACTGCAGCTGACAAGACGAAGCTCAGAAAGGTGAAAAGTAATTTGAGGTTTTCGCGGAATGAGTGAGCGTGGAACTGTGGATGAGTGTTGAACACAACTGGATCTCCGGGAGCAACGATATGACGTAGGGAGTGGAAGGAAAAATTGAGGTGAGAAGCGTCCTGATTTAAGTAGTCTCGGAGAAACTGAAGTTGACCATTTATCCGTCCTGCAATCTTTCCTGCGCTCGGCAATTTATCTTCCCTAAATTCATGCTCGGCGCGATCGTCAGTATGTAGGTACGTCAAAAATTCGGCTACTTCTATCAATGGTCGAAGCAGAGCGCCAGACTCTTGTCCCAAACCATCCAGTGTTAAGCTGTAGCACCCCTGTGCTAACACTGTGCCTTTCGCAGTCGCGAGGCTTGCAGCACGAGCAATTGTGGAAGTATAAAACTGCCTCCCCAATTCAGTGGTGCATCTATCAATGAGCGAGAACGCTTCCTCGATCACTTCCGCTTCCTTACAAAATGTAGTCTGAAGTTCAGCAATAGCACGCGTCCGACATGCGAAAAGCTTCATTGGTTGAAGTTTATCTCTGCGGGAAGGCAAGGATTATCAAGGCAGTGAGTTTGACAGCACAACAACAAGCGGCACGGATTCAAGATATTCGCGACGAAGCTGCTCGCGCTTCTCAGCAAGCAACTAAGTGTCAAGCTGACATCACGATCCATTTCACGCCACAGCAACTCTTGCAATTCGGAAGAATTGCCGATTGTGCAGTGGCCGGTGCCCCTCGCCCGCTAAACGTCAATCCGCCGAAGTATTTGGTCGGCTGATTATTGTAGTACGACTCGATGGGGCAGATCAACGCTTTGCTCAGAAGGAGTGCTTGGGGTTTTTGGCCATTAGACATGTGGATGACAGCACCTGAAAATATTAAGGGCAGCTCTCGACGCAACAACTGGCCATTGGCTCTCAAGGCACTTAGACGGGAAAGGGCAACCCATCAGTTCGAAACCCAAAGAGGAGCATCGCCGACTTCATGTCAAGCTGACTAATTTGTCCATCCGTTGCCGAAGAACGGCCTGCTCACTTTGCATTGGACGAAGCGTCCTTGTACGGCAGGAACACCTGAAGTGATTGACCGAACTTCTTGACGGCATCGCCGAACGGCAGGCCAAAAACAGTTACGGCGGAATCAAAAACCCGGTGGATAAGCGTAAACACCTGGATAATGCACAAGTCAACTGCAGCATCGGGATGCTCAAAGCTGTAGACCACTCGGTCCTCAGACTCCGTCATATTCGCATAGGCCGAAGCGAAGGTCGCATGGGCGCGTAACGTGGGAACTGTGTAGCTGCTCAGATAAAGATCAGGCATACCTTCGTCAACACGGTCAGCCATAGTTCCAAGATCTACATCCCAGCTATGCGCCAATTCCATCGTTTTGCACGCCTTGCACTTTGTTCTCTGGAACTCTGCCTTGAACTTTACATATGACGCCTCGATGTCCGCCACCCTAACCGTCTTCCATGCGGCGTTTAATTGCTCGTCGGAAAACAACTTTCTTGCGGCTGCGAGCACACGGTGCTCCTGAATCGCGGCGTAATGCTGGAATCTTTCGGCTTTCTCGGGATGTTTCTTCAGATAGAGCACTGTCACTGTCCGCTCGTAAAAGCCCCGTAGCAGCTTCGACGCGCCGCTTGGATATCCATTTGTGGCGAGCAAGAGGATTTCTTGAGATTCTTCGATGCACACCCGGCTGAGCCCGAAGATTATCTTGTCTGCCAGGCTCTTAAGTGGTACCGAGGCGCTTGCGATGTTCTCAGTCAAATCCGAATATCGATTCACGATCTCGATCGCACCGGGTATCCGGCTGTCGATTTGTTCCCATTGCTGCTGCGTTCCGATATTCGCCTGCTTCCCTTCACCATCTGAATGTCTTGCTGTGTTGTCTTTATTCATATTTGGTCGATTGAACATTATGGTTCCAATTCTTGGTTCAGCGCACAATTCCAAAGCAGCACGCTTCGACAGACCGTCGTGGTAGCCTTCACATTGCAAAACGTAGTTGCAGGATCATGCGTCAGCTTCGTCCCATGCCTCGAGGTTGTTTGCGGCTAAGCTCGTCTTGTATTTGCAACTTCGCCAAAGAAAGTTTCCGCGCACCGTGGCCAACTTAGTTCGTGCTCTAACCGCATCAGATTCGCAAATGCGTTATCAAAATCCCTAAAGGCATTCGATTTCGAAGGTCGGTTTCTGAGGATGGTGCTGTCCGGAACGAGCCTGTGGGGACATTGCATCTGCAAAATGCCGTCAAGTTGCCATACTTTGAGTTCGGCGATCAGCCGTGGTTTCCGCCCGTTCTTCGGGAGGCCGAGACGGCCTATCTCGCCACCGCCTATCGCCTCTGGCCCGCACTGACGCAGCAATGGGCCGAGAAGATCTCGACGGTTCTTCCGCGCCAGGAACCGACCGAGCTTCTCGATTTGTGCTCGGGCTCGGGTGGCCCCCTGCCGCTGGTCGTTGACGAACTGCGGAAGCGGAATTACGAGGTACGAGCGAAGCTCACCGATCTTTACCCAAATCCAAAGACGGGCTCACCTCCGCGAATCACTTGGCTGGCGGAACCGGTGAATGCCATGCAAGTGCCGCCGGAACTTACTGGTGTGCGGACGATGTTCTCGGCCTTCCATCCCTTTCGTCCCGAGGCCGCCCAAGCGATCCTGCGGGACGCTTTCGAGCACCGCCGCGCGATTTGCATTTTTGAGTCGGGATCGGGAACACGGCGCGGCGTGGTCTCGATGCTCGGCGTCCCCCTGGCCGTGCTGGCGCTGATGCCGTTCGCGCGACCGTTTCGCTGGACTTACTTGCTGTTCACCTACTTGCTTCCCTTGACTCCCTTCGTTGTGCTGTGGGATGGCCTCGTCTCGATGCTGCGCATCTACTCACCCGAGCAGATGCAGAAACTGACAGCGGACCTGCAGGCACCGGACTACGCTTGGGAGATCGGCCACATTCACGTACGGGGGCTGCCGGACGGGCTGCCCTACTTGCTGGGGCGACCGGTTCGGTAGACTCCGCGCCGAGGGCCAGCCGTCCCGGCGGATGTCTGTAGGAAGCACGGCGCTCAAAACGGAACCTTCCAGATTGGTCTCAGATCACGGACCAACCGGAGGCTGAGGGTTGGATGGTCACTGTTCTTGGGGGCTTTGAGTAAAGTGATTTCCTCGCCGTATAACTTCCGGCACTTTACACTTAACCGCGTTTCCCAAGCCCAAAGTGAACTATATAGTCCCCAGGTGACCGAGGATGCAGGAGCTAAACAGAAGCGTAAGGAAGATCCACTTCTCGTGCGGAACACGGATCATACGCCCTACCCTGTCAATTTGAGTATTGTGTATTGTTCATCTCGGAAATCTCATCTCACAAAGGAATCAACTACTTAACTCAAAGTTGAGTAACATGTTACGCACCAGGTTACAAACGTTACGGGAAGGCTCAACAGAACACATTCCAGTTTCCGGGCCATACGGGTTTGGCCGGAGATACAAGAGCAGTTAAGGACCAATCCGGGCCTGGAGGCCAAGACGATTTTCGCGGCGCTGCAGCGCCAGCATCCTGAGCGATTCGCAGATGGTCAGCTCCGGACCTTGCAGCGGAAAGTAAAACACTGGCGGGCGACGGAAGGGCCGGCACAGGAAGTGTACTTCGCGCAACAGCATCGGGCCGGCGAACCGTGCGAAAGCGACTTCACGCATTTGGCGGATGTGGGCATTCTCATTGCCGGGGAAGCTTTCCCCCATCTGCTGTATCACTTCGTGCTGACGTATTCGAACTGGGAAACCGGCACGGTCTGCTTTTCCGAGAGCTTCGCCAGCTTGAGTGAAGGCTTGCAGGGAGCGTTGTGGGAGTTGGGTGGCGTGCCATTGCTGCATCGCACGGATCGAATGACGGCGGCCATGAACAATCTCACCGTCACGGCGGATTTTCAACGGAGCTATCAGGCACTGCTGCGCTATTACGACATGGAAGGGCGGAAGATTCAAACGGGGCAGCCCCATGAAAACGGCGATATCGAGCAGTGTCATCATCGATTCAAGCGAGCGCTGGAGCAGGCATTATTACTTCGTGGAAGCCGAGACTTTGACAACGTCCCGGAGTATGAGTTGTTCCTCAAACAGTTGTTCTTGCAACCCTTCTAGCTCTTCCGCATGGCGTGCCGCCAATCCTGACACTTTCGATAGGAACAGCTATTTTCGGAACAACCCGCACGAGATCAGAGACCGAAGCAAAGAATATTAGGCCCTGCCGCCACGGCAACATACTGCTTATCACTCACTGTAAAGGTCATAGGCGAGGCCTTCATCCTCACGTTGGTCGGGAATTGCCAAAGCGTTTTGCCGTTCCGTTGATCTACCGCTGCGAAGCCCCCATTAGGCTGTCCGTTGAAAATCAGGCCTCCGGCTGTAGCCAGAACACCGGTCCAGGTTTTGGCACGCGCAGCACCGGGCTGCGGAACCTCCCAAACAATATCGCCTGTCTCAATACTGATGGCACACAGGAAGCGCTGGCCTGTCTCCTCAGGGTAGCCGCCAGGCTTGTTGCCGACGCATTCTTCCAGCGCCAGAAAGTAGTAAAGGTGTGTCTCCGGGGAAAAGGCGGTTGAGTCCCAGTTGGCGGCGTCGCCCGGGCAGCCGCGTGGATTCTTCACGACCGGTCGGCCATCGGCTCCTATGCTCGAAGCCCAGTCAACTCGGCGCAGGAAGGGCTTGGCTAGGAGCAGCTTACCATCGGTTCGGTCAAGTACATAGAAGAAGCCGTTGCGATCGGCATGCAGCAGTAGTTTGGACGGCTTTCCCCGATAAGTGGTATCGACCAAAACATTTGGCTCGGTGGCATCCCGATCCCTCAGATCGTGGGGCGTGAATTGGTAATACCACTTAAGCTCCCCGGTCTTGGCATTAAGTGCGAGAACGCAATCAGTGTAGAGGTTGTCGCCAGGACGGTCGGCGTCGTTGGAATCCGGCCAAGGATTACCGGTGGGCCAGAAGAGCATATCGGTTGACGGATCATAAGAGCCGGTGAGCCAGGTGGAACCGCCGCCTGTAATCGGTTCTGTCCCATGCCAGGTTTCTATACCAGGTTCGCCGCTCCGAGGCACCGTCCAATGCCGCCAAACAAGAGCGCCTGTATCGGGTTTGAAGGCGGCGACAAAACCTCGAATGCCTTCGTCAGCACCGGCGACGCCAGCGATGACTGTATTGTCGACGATTAACGGCGCCATCGTGCCGCCATAGTGTTGACCCTCTGGATCGGACGCCATAGGAGTCTCCCAGAGCAATTTACCGCTGGCGCGTTCAAGCGCCAGCAGGTGAGCATTATCGGTCACAAAAAAGACTTTATCGCCCAGAATGGCAACTCCGCGGTTCGTGCCAAGCCTTGCATCTCCGACCATGCCCGTGCTGGCGGGACGAGAGTAGTGCCAAAGCGCATTGCCAGTCAGCGCGTCGAGGGCGAAGACCTGATTCGGGCCTGTCACATAGAGAACTCCGTCTGCGGCGAGCGGTGTGACTTCAAGGCCGAAGTACTGAATGGGGAAAACCCATTTCAATTGAAGCGAAGACACATTCGCGGTGCTGATCTGTTTCAGCGGACTGTAGCGATTGCCCGAGATGTCGCCGTTGTAAGTCAGCCAGTCGCCGGGTTGCGGTGCGCCCCACGTGATTTTGCGGGTGGGCTCCATCGACGTTGCGGTCCCCACAATCGTCTCTACATTAAGACGGCGCAGGTATCCAGCAAGTGCTTTCGAATCATCTGCGGATAGATCCCCAAAGGAAGGCATACCCGCGGCGATGTTGCCATGTTCAAGGTAGGCGCGCAACTGCTCCGTGGATTGTTCCGCAACGCGTGGATTCATGGTCAGCCCGGGCGCTTTGGCCGTGCCGCGTGCGTCCTCGCCGTGGCAGCCCGCACAATTTTTTATGAACACCTGAGGCGGCACTTGCTGAGAGAGCACTTGTTGAGATAGAAACAAGAATAAAAGAAGCAATATGACCATGGCCCGATTCTCTTGCAAATCAGTGCGCACGCAACCACTCTTGCACGCGCGGATTGAAATCCTCTAGGCATTCCCAGTGGAAACCATGCCCGGCGCCTTCATAGAGATGAAGATTGCAATGTGGAATTAGCGAGGCGACCTCTTCTGCCATCCACACTGGAGTGAAGATGTCGTTGCGACCTCCGATTACTAGGCAAGGGCAGGCCACACTTTCCAACTGATTAAAGGTGTCATGTGTCACACAGGCCGCTGCTTGTCCCTCAAAGCCATGCACCGGTTGCGGCAGGGGATCGCTAGCTGCGCCCGCTCGCCCCTCCTGCAACTCAGCGAAAGTAGCATCCCGGTCCCAGTAAGGCTTAGCAAAAATCAGAAGCTGAATATATGTCGTAAACTCCTCCGGCCGGAGCCGGCTCTTGATGTCGGTCATGTGCTGAAAGACATGGCGGGCATAGCGGTCGCAGCGCGCCCATGTGCACATAAGGACCATACTCTGCACTAGGTGCGGATGCCGCAACGCGAGCTGTTGCGCTATTGTACTGCCCATCGAGCAGCCCACCACGCGCGCTCTCTCAATCCTGAGCGTGGCAAGCAGCCCGGCGAAATCGTCGGCCATCTGTTCAGTGGAATATGCCCCTACCGGCTTATCGCTCAGTCCCACTCCGCGATTGTCAGGGATGACACAGCGGAACTCTCGTGCCCAATGTTCGGAATGCTTTTGCCACACCGACCCGCTCGCAGTGATTCCCATTAGGAGTAACAGCGGATCGCCACTACCACATTCTTCGTAATAAAGCCGGACGCCATTGCTATCTACGAACGGCATACGTCCTTCCCCTGGACCAACGGCTCAAGATAGGTTTTCACCCAGACTCCATCCTGCAGGGTTACCCCGTCCGGATCTTCTATAGCCCGATCTCCTTCGTCCTCGCATATGATCCAGCCCTGGAAGCCGCTGTTACTTAACCAGCTCGTGATCCCGACGAAATCCACCTTGCCTTCGCCCATCACCGCGAACTCCGGATCGCCGTCCCAGTCCTTGTAATGCACGTGATTGATCAGTTGCCTGTATTGTTTCATCGTCTCAAGCGGGTCCATACCGCCGTTTACGATATGCCCTACATCGGGTGTCCAGCCGATCACCTTCGAATCAAGTCCGTTTAGCAGGAAGGCGTAGTCTTCACGCGTGCGTGCAATCGAAGCCTCTGGCGAGTTCGGATGGAAAGTTGTCACGATGCCGCGGTCTGCAGCTCGACGCGCGACAGCATTCAGATTTCCGACCAGCCGCTTTTGCCTCACTTCTACATCGAAGCGGCCTCTGGGCATCTGGACTACACAGAGCAGCGCACCAGGAAAGTGTCCCAGGAAGTTCATGACCGACGTGGCTTCTCGTAACTCCTCTTCCGTCTCACCTTCGTGATTCCAATCCAAGACGAAGGACATGGCAGCCAGATCCAGGCCACTCGAAGCGAGGCTCTCCGCAAGGCGGACAGGGTCGCCCAGATCTCCCATCCAGGAAAAGATCGGCTGGATACCGGCGAAACCTGCCCGGGCAACCATGTTAATCATGTGACCAAGTCGGTTCGCGTTCGCACGGCCGTTCTCCTTCATGAACCATGTATAGACTTCGCTGCCGAACCGAATGCTTGATAAACGAGATTGCATGATGGTTTCCTCCAGTAGTTTTGATTCGAAAATTTATGAACCGCGCGCCCGGTTAGTGGAGGTCGGCCGGCTTGAGACCTTTCACATACTTTCCAAAGCCGAACGGATGCGGATGGTACGCGCCTACCAGCCCTACGTTTGCTTCTGCACTGATTTGCCGCTCAAGCCCGAGCGCCCAGTAGCAAGAGTTCACCATGAGCCTGCGGTTCGCTTCCGTAAGCAGATCTTCGGAAGTTCCAAGAGTCGTCGCAAAGACCCGGGCTTTTTTGCCTCTGCCTCCTGTGTAGCTTTTCACCCACGCAATTGGCATCACCGGATTGTTCACTGCTCCTGAAACCGGAGGATCCTTTCGGTCCATGCCGGAGAGTACCTGTCCAAAGACAAGCACCCTACTGTCACCCGGAAGCGGCAAACGAGCTTCATACACATCTGTCCTGCTCCATAATTCGTCGTCGTGAATTCCCGTCAGGATAGGATTCGTGGTTTCTTTAGGATTGAGAACACCACGGGTGCTTTGTTTCCCATGCTGACCGTGGTGGTTGATCCAGGTTTCGCCGAGTACAAGCCGCCCGAACCCCCCCACCCGGAGAGTCCCAACTATATCGAGCGAAGGTCGGACTGGACTTGAGTTGAAATGCGTGCGTTGCTGTCCGCATACCCACGATGGGTTTACCGGACTCGACATAGTCCACTATGTGTTTCATCTGATCGTCTGGCAAATCGCGGAAGCGAGTCAATATCACCATTAAATCGGCAGAGTCGAGCGCCTCCAACCCCGGGATATTGTCAAGTTGCTCGGGGTTGATGGTACCATTTCTACGGTCGATCGCGAACAGGACCGTGCAGCGGAAGCCATGGTAAGTCGCCAGAATTTTGGCCAGTTGGGGGAACGATTCCTCGGAACGGTACTCTTCGTCTCCGCTAATCAGAACTATGTTTTTTCCCTTTGTGGTACCTTCGGGCTCAAAAACAAGGAATAGCTCCTTTGCCTCAATCGACGGAATTGAGCACAATAGTCGGGTAAACAGCGAAAACAACAAAAGTGTGCGACGCACGCAACGGTTCCTCTCCTTTTTCAATAAATCCTAATCTTCTGTCGCTTACGAATGGTTAAGCGACATCGCACAACGAGACCGCTTGTGCGAGCCCAACCAGGGGATCGCGTACCGGTATAAACTCGTGTCCAACGTAACCTCGATAATCGAGTTCCAGCAAAGTTCGCATGACCGCCGGGTAGTTGATTTCCTGGCGATCATCAAGCTCGCCGCGCCCAGGATTGCCTGCCGTGTGCACATGACCGATGATCTCGTGATATTGCCGCAGCCGGCGGATCACGTCACCGTTCATGATCTCGACGTGATAGATGTCAAATAAAAGCTTTACCTGGGCAGAGTTGACGTGCTTGACAATATCAGCGCAGTAGTCCAAATTGTCGCCCTGGTAACCCGGGTGGCCCTTCATCGGATGCGTGTGATCGCGACAATTGAGCTGTTCGAGGCAGACGGTGACGTTCTTCTTGGCCGCGTAGCTGCCCAATTCCGCAAGCGCTTTCACTGAGTGGGCGAAGCCTTCGGGGAGAGGAATCTCCCCACTCTTTGGATCTTCTGAATCACGCCACTTAAGCCCGGTAAAGGCAATCACATTGGGAATGCCAAAATCGGCAGCCTGGTCAATGGCATGTTTTGTCCGTCCGATTACCTCTTCGTGATACCGAGGGTTGTTCACGCCTTTGTGAAACGGTGGGTCGGGCATCCCGTTCGGCGCAAGTGCGCATTGCAGGCCATGTTTGCGCAGCGTTGGCCACAATTCCGGTGGAACCAATTCTACACTCTCGCAGCCCAAGCTCTTAGCCGTTGCGCAGATCTGATCAATGTCCCACTTCCAATCCGTGCCATTCAGACACCAGAAAGTGAGTGACTGCTTAATATTGCCATTCCTGGCGACTCTTGGTTTAGCAGTCGCATCGGCCTCGGTTCGAGATCCGGGAAGATCTGTGCGTAAAGCGGACCTTCTACTCGCGGCATCTCCCCCGTCGTCAAGAATCGATTCTCCGACTTTTTCCGGCAAGTCTAACCCTCCTTCACATTTCGAATCAGGCGCTGGTGGGCGATTTTCATCGGTTCTTCATGAACAAATGATTATGAGGTCCCGGTTCTGAACCGCCGGAGAAGCGTAGACATCCCTGATTTGGTTTACCTAGACAATCTCAAGCAATCCCGTCTTAACTTTTCGGACCTCAGTTCTCCCATTCAAAAATAAAGTTTGAGTGCAAACTGGATTTGCCTTTCCGCCGTCGCGGTGCTAAAAATCCTCCCAAAGTTACGATCCGTCAAGTTTGTGGACGGAAGACCTAGTGGCGAGGCGTTCAATGAGTTAAAGAAATCTGCTCGAAATTGGACCTTCATGGCCTCCCGGAGTGGTATCGGAAAGTCTTTGAATAAAGATAGATCTAGATTGGTCACATGGGGGGAGCGCAGCGAATTTCGGCCTTCCGTGCCGAACGTGAAAGGGGCGGGATTGCTGAAGCAGGTCGGGTTCAGATATCCATTGCGGCCTGCATTGCCGTATGGATTGGTGCAATACAGGTTCGCCCGCTCTTGGACATTACCTGTATTCGCGATATCTCCTGTCGCAGCAACGGTGAACGGCTGTCCCGAACGTGCGGTAAAAATCCCGTTCAGTACCCAGTTTCCAGCAAGGGCATTGAGGAAAAAGTTGGACAAGTTGACCTGCTTGCCTCGGCCAACCGGAAGTTCGTAGACCCAACTGGCGCTCAGGATATGGGTAATGTCGAAGCCTGCGACGCTTCTATCATTCCGTAGGTGATACGCATCCTGAACGCTGCAGCCTTCTGATCCAAAAAAGCCATCACAACCTTCATCGATGGCCTTGGACCAAGTATATGCGGCCAACAGCGTAAGACCGTTACTTGTGGTTTTCCGGGCTTTAAACTGGAAAGACTCATAACTTGATTTACCAATACTCTTGTCAAAGTAAGTTGGTGTGATATAGGGGTACGGTTGCCGAGCGCTGATCGGCCCAGGGGCCGGATAGGTTGCTGTATTCCGGTAAGCACCCGAATCCAATCTACTGCTGTGTGAGCCCACATAATCGGCTTCAATGACGCCGTTGGTTCCCATTTGTTGCTGAATGCCGAAGTTCCACTGAATGGAATAGGCGTTCTTGTAATAAGGATCGATCATCCAGTTCACTTGGTTGAACGGGGTCGGCGCTGGCAAAATGCGCCCTCCCGAGCCGAGACTTAAAGGATCCTGGAGTGTCGCACTTGGCACCGTATTATTTAGATTATTAGCCAAAAGGAAAGTTGTGTCCGGCCAGTTTCCCTGCCAATTGGTTGCTAGCTGCTGGACGGCAGCCCAATTATCGAAGAAGCGACCCGCCGCAGCTCGGATAACCGTCTTCTGAGAGGCTCGGTATGCTACCCCAAGCCTCCCCTGCCAATTGTCGTAAGTATTGTGAAGAATTGCTCCGTTCTTCTGTGGATCAGGAACGACGTGTGCTGGGAGGCTGCCGTCCGCAGTTGGTATGCATGGCCCACTGGGAACCGATGAGCATGCGCCAGGAATTCTAGCGATGATGTAAGTGCCGTTGTCTAGATTGGTATCACCGACGAACTGATTGCCCTCTGACGCACTGCCATAAATAGGCCAGAGAGTGACATCGTAGCGAAGCCCAAGGTTCAATGCCAAGCGACTAGATACCTTCCATTGATCCTGAAAATAAAACCCGTTAACCCATCCACCGTGTGTCGTGATGTTAACGTTCCGGCGGTTTGTGCTATTGGGCAATCCCAGGACGTAGGAAGCTAACGCGTCGCCGGTCCGTGCAGTAGTTTGGAGATTTGCCGTTTGGAATGAACCAAACGTCTCGTTGACGAAGAGGATCGGCTGCGAGTTGTTGTTTGTATTGATGTCAACTCCCATCTGAAGCGTATGGTTTCCCTTCACCCATGTAAAATCCCCAGCACCCTGCCAGATATTAGCGATGTTATTACCCTGGGAAACGCCTTGAGGAATGGAGTTATACCCGGCGATGTTCATACCCACGTTGAATGTTCTGCCACCGAGAAAACCCTGACTGAAGAGAGGGTTGATACCAGCAGTCTGCCAAGCATTTGCGATGCTACTTGAGAACGTATTTTCTACGAGCGCGTAAGCCATCGTATGGCCAAAGCGTACCGTTGCCACCTTATTGCCAGTATTGGAGGTCCAAGTTGTCGAAACACCCGTTTGATATCCATTTTGACGATTACCACCAAGTACATTCGGCACGCCCACAGAACTCGTGGTTGTCTGTTCGTACTTTGTCAAGCGGAACCAGGAATTCAGTCGATCCGTCCACTGCTGATCGGCCCGGAGCGTTCCCGAGTCACTATTCGTGACGTTCGGTGTCAGATCAATGAAGTTTATGCCTGCAATCCCTGTGTTTTCTGGCTGAGGGTAGAATGCTTTCGCGTACGCAACTGCTCCAGCATTCAGTAAGGACGTCGGAATCTGATTGTTTGGGAATCGATCACGAATGAACTGTCCGGGAATGTTTGGATCGGGTCTGGTACTGAATGGATTATAAAGTGGATTGGCCACCCCGCTGAAATCTCCGCTGAGCTCCGCTGGCGTCGGAATGACCTCAAGCCGCTCGGAAGCACGCGTGGCGCGGAAACCTTCGTATCCGGCAAAGAAGAACGTTTTGGGCGCGCCCTTACGCCAGAAAGATGGGATCGCTGGACCGCCAACCGTGGCTCCAAATTGGTTTTGCCTGTAAGCTGCCTTTGACGGATTAAATGTATTTCGAGCATCTAAGGCACTGTTGCGTAAGAACTCCCAGAGACCACCGTGATACTGTGCTGTGCCGCCCCTAGAGACTACGTTGATGATTCCGCCCAAAGATCCTCCGTAAGCGGAACTATCGTTGTGCGATTGAACCTTGAATTCCTGGATGGCGTCGAGAATGGGCGGTACTGCATAGTTCCCGATGAAGCCGCAGTCCGTAAAACCGTCGAGTAAAAACATGTTACTGCGATTTGTCTGACCATTGACTGAAGGGAATGTAAAAGACCCAATAGCATTTCCCGCAAACCCGCCACCGCCACCGCTGTTTTGGCCAGTACTAATAGGAGAGACTCCGGGAGTAAGCGCAAGAAGCTGGGTGAAATTTCGCCCATTTAGAGGCAGGTTCACGACTTCCTGATTATGAATCGCTGTGCCTAGCTCTGAAGTGGACGCCTCCACGGTTTCAGCCGTGCCTTCTACCGTGATTTGCTCATTTGTGGATCCGACTTTGAGCGCAATGTCGTGACTCGATGTTTGATTGACAGACAACTGGAACGCGGATTCGTTTACAATTGAAAAACCTTCCTTTTCGACTCGTAGGGTGTAGTCGCCGGGCTGCAGAGTTGGATAAACAAATCTTCCGCTTCCATTTGTTTCAGTCATTTGCTCAGCTTGAGTCGCCAAGTTCTTGAGCGTCACTCTCGCACCAGGCACCGCAGCTCCGCTGGGATCTGTAACCACGCCATTGATGGCGCCCGTTGCTCCTTGCGCCCGTGCAACCTGCTGACCGATGTGGAAGCAGATTAAGAAACACAAACAAACTAACGCGTTGAACTTGACAAAGCGTTGTAAGTGCTTGAACATTCTATTCGATTTGTGAAATTCCATGGAGGCCCCACAAGCTAGGTGAACAACTGGGACGGCTTTCGCCACAGAATCAGCCGGCGATTCCGCTCCAGAGCGAACGAAGCTCAGAATTAGCTGATCGGAATTATATCAGCCAGCCTCGACCGAGTGAAGGCCAAATTCGGCATATTTTTCACCACTTTCGGAACCCTGACGCTCGCAGAGGTCACCTACCGATTCGGCAAGGCGCCTGCCTGTTCCGCCTTGTGCGAGAGCGTTCTAACAAATGGATCCTCCGGGAACAAGCCGACCTCTCTTCGAATCGTCTCAAGCGCCTCATCGTAGCGATGGTCCGAAATGTAAAGAATAAAAAGGGCATTGAATAAACGCTTTTCGTATGGAAAAACCGAGATTCCCTTCTTCAGAATGGCGATTGCGCGGTCCTTGCTTCCTTGCTTTGCGAGGAGGTGAGCCAAAGTGTCATAGTCCGCAGACCGGTTTGTTCCTGCAGCGACAGCCGCCGCGAGAAGAGCAACTGCTTGGGATTCGCCCGACGTACCTTTTGCTAGCTCCAGCCAAGCTAGCCCGGATAGCACCTCAGGAGCTTTCGGGTCCGACTGTTCAGCCACGCTGAGCGAGTCCCGATATCTCTGTAGAAACGTCTGGTCAGAGCTAGCCAACTCGGTCCAAGCACGCAGTCTGGTGAGAGGAGATAACTCGGAGTCGCCACCCGGTATGGCATTGAGGTGCAGGAGACCGGCATCCATATGTCTCGAATTAAAGAGCGTGGTGGGAAAGGGCTGATTCGGGGTACGCGTAATCCGGTGGTTGGTCAGAACGGAATGGGCTATTCCGTTCAGCGGTTCTCTCGCCATGTGACACTGGGTGCAGTTATCAGCTGGATTGCGCAACCGGCGTTCAGAAAGGGAAAGCTGGCAACTGCTGACGGAGTGACACGTCAAGCATTTCTGGCGAAAGTAATTGCTAGTTGTGGCGCTTGCTTGGACGTGTGGATCGTGACAGGTGATACAACTCAACCGGCCATTCGTTGCCGTATAGCATTTGCTGAGAGACAGGAGCGTATGATGCTCGAGCAGGGGCGGAACTGAATGCGACCTGTCGCTGTCGCGGAAGGGCGTCGCGAGAAGAGCGACCGTATCGTTCAGAGGCGTACCCGGCCGGAAGTCCTGATACTGCTTACCCGGTTGCAGGATGCGTAGTGCGCGGCCTTGGTGACAATTCATGCAAATGTTGTCTGCCAACCACGCCGGAAGCTTGCTGGGATTCACGATGGCTGTATCCACACTGCCGCCCAGTGGGATGAGCCTCTTGCGCTCGCTCACGTGCAGTTCACCGGGGCCGTGACAGTTCTCACAGCCAATGGCCAATTCTCGGAAAGGAGGATTCCGATAGGCGCCCACTCCCGGATCAAGCGGTTCAGAACGGCCACTGTGGCAGGTAATGCATCCAGCCAGAACGGGGCGGTTGAACCCAAAATCGGCGGCCTCGAAGCCAGGTGACAAGTCCCAATTCTTCGATCTGGTGTAGTAGGACAACGGGGCCTCGAACAGAAACCCATCGCGCCAGATGAGAAATCCAATCCCGTTTTGCCCGCTACCGATCGCATAATGAATTTGTTGTTCATTGCGAAAGACCTCCGAACCATCGATCGAGGATTCGTACTCGCTCTGATACAAGCTCCCTTGTCGTCTGCTGACCTGAAAATAACGGTTCAGCCGATCACTATGCACGGTCACTGTCCCGTTAAGCTCCGGTAAACCCGTTTGCGAAGCTCTTCTGAGAGAGCGACCCATGTCAGTTTGGGAGTAGATGCGCATAACATCGGCATGGCACATGCCACACACCTCGGATCCGACATACTGAACGGCCTGGGAGGTGTTCCGCCAGTGGCTCTGGGTCTGAGTACCACTGGCAGATGGCTGCGGGAAAGAAAGGAGGAGTAAAGGCAAAACTATCAACACCAATTTGCGAGAAATCATCAAATTTGACTGACAAGTAGCTGCTTGGTTGGGGCATCTGTGGTTTTCACGCCTCCGGCCGCAGACCGCTAACCGTGTATGCTGCTCCGTCGATCCGATCACCGCGCTTGACATGAATAGCGGACCTATCATAACGTGAGTTCGACGTAAGCCGATGAGCAGAACTCGTGGGGATGTGATAGAAGCTACCACAGGGTTACCAAACCATTTCCACCCGGAGTTCTGTATGGA
>JAABUZ0100001315.1_pt1 | contig 48284 bp, 53 predicted proteins | sample 5562091 | NCBI WGS metagenome assembly JAABUZ01 (sample SAMN12813069, study PRJNA571459) | rock metagenome | isolation source: Antarctica rocks | place: Antarctica: Victoria Land, Linnaeus Terrace sud | collected 2015-12-21 | reverse complement strand
CCGCGGCCGCCGGCCGCGGGGGGGGCGGGGGGGGGGGGGGGGGGCCAGTGCTTCTGAGAGGCCGCCCCGGGGGCCAACTTGTTTGGACTGGGGAAAACGTAGATGGTGACCGGCGAGAACGCTGAAGAGTTGGAGATGGAGATAGTGGGGGCGGGGGTGGAGAAGAAGCAGATTGGGGGACGAGGTGTATGAATCAATGGATCGATGGATGGATTGGGGAAAGAAGGGTGGGTTGAGTATGGGGTTTGGGGTATTAAACCTACTGGGTTCTACACGTTTCCGAGATTCGCAGCACATCACCATCACATCACCGTCTCCTCTCATCAAAAACCTTCTTTCTCATCCCCTTTGATAATGAAATGAAACTATCTTGTGTTCGTGTGATACGCTGAAGGAAAACCGAAGGGTTTAAGTGATGGCTTTCTTATGGGTCTCTGCATATATTGTATTCCTTTGAGAGGGAACGATGAACATTTGATATAATTCAGGTCTTCTTACACATTTGCGCCCTCTCTGACACATTTCATTCCGCTCTCCTCGCTTCTTCGTTCCCTCCCCCTCATTCCACCGAGCCTTTTCCCTTTCATTTCTTCCTCCTTTCCCTTTTATCAAATCAAAAATGCATAACCATACAGCCCGCATCCCCCCTCAAGCATCCCACTACCCTGATACTCGTTTCGATTCCCTTCTCGTCCTCGTCCTCGCCACTCGATATGTTCTTCCAGAAAAGAAATCGGGAATAAAGGAACGCGGGGGGGAATGTGGACGATTTTGGCTCTGGGAGGTGGAAGGGGGGTTGTGGAGGATGGAGTGGAGGATGATGGGGATGGATGATATGTTCGATTGGGAGAGAGGGGGAAGGGAGATGGGGGAAGATAAGAAGATGCACCATCACTACCTCTTCCAATCCATCCTCGCGTCTTCCACATACTTTAGAAAAAATCGTCCGCGAAGACGGAGCCGGGATCCATGTAAACAGATCCATGAGCGCTCATGGCTGTTTTTTGAGTTTTCATGTACATTTCCAGGACTATGATTCTTGGGTGCTGGGATTGATTGGTCTGGACGTAAATTAAGGGGGTGAATATTTGTATTTATATTGGTGGTTGGGGAGGCATGTGAAGATGTAGAATTCAGAGAAAGATAATCTATTTATAACAGATTATACATTTTTTTCTGACTGAATAAGAGCGGTTTAAGCATGGGTTTCCAGCGCGTGATAGATAAATGATCTTTCAATCATTTAATACATATTCGGAACGACTTTTTTTCTATGACATTAGAGACTCATAAAAGATAGGTTTGCTCTAGGCTTTGAAGATCACTTCATTGAATCTAAAGCAAGGTTCTGTAGATTGTTCTGTTTTGTCTCATACTGTTGCTTTAATACAATTTCTCGATGTCTATGTTTTCTTGTTGCTCCGCTTGATTGCTGATATAAGACTCGTATGATATTCATCTCATGGTTCTTAGTCGATTCTCATGCATGCATATATATATGTTTCCACGCTCCTTTGAGACCGAAGGACGGAGGGAACGATATGGTTGTTTTACAACCTGGTTCTAGCTACGGTTTCTGGCTTTGGGTGCATAGGGATGAGATGGTATGTGAGAGCGAGGCGGTGAAGGGATGATGTTGTGCAGGATCTAGGAGTTGCGGTAGTAGTTTGAGGGGCGCGATGATATATATATATAGGTGTGCTGGTAGTAAATGAAGAATTTGAACTCCATGATGATTCTATGTTGATCCTAAGTGAGTTACCGTAGAACAGTGATGATGAGGTAGAGGAGTGTAATACGTGCAATTCTCGTGGTATCTCGTTTGATGATATACATGGCATCCGAGAATTTTGTTGACGACGTGAACATTTGAGACGTATTCTATTCTGCAGGGGGGTGCCTAAGTCGAAGAATTGCAGCTATTTTCACTCTATGGAGGAGGAGAGAGTTCTTTCGTTTCAGTTTGGCATTTGTGATGTAGAGGAGCGATGGCGAGGGAGAACATGGTTTTCGTTGGTATAACATTCGATGAAAGGGAAACTAGGAGAAACTTGAGGAACGCCATTGTGTGGCTCGTTGGTAAAGGGTTTTCCATGGTCTGTCGTGTTCGCTTTCTCTGATCGCGGATGTGGAGACGACTCAGGAGTAAGACACATAAGCGAAGGTGAAAAAGAGCTTGCATTCTCGTTGTTGGCACCTGATTAAATACAGACGAGAACGATAAAAGATATGAGCCGTGAGCTGATTTTAATATCCGGAAGACTGAGGACTTGAGAACGGTGTTGTGTGTGCGTCTATGCCTCGATGATAGATCTGAGGATCTTGGTAGTAGAGCGGGTTTGGCTTCGATATGAGCTGTACAATGGAAAGGTTGTTAGATTGAGGGTGATATAGTGTTGCGAGGCAGCGGTCGAGATCACGAGGTGCGGGATGTGAGTTTCGAGACACATGAGCGTTGTAAACGCGTGCATCGCTGCAAGGAGACAAAGCGAAATGTGTGTGTGAGTGGGAGGGAGAGAAATGGAGATGATCCTTATATTTGGGCGTAAAACGCCGGGATGCGGGGAGACTTTTTGGACGGCGCTTGATAGATGTTCCTGGAGCGCTGGTCAGTATTGCGGGCGAAGACGAAAGTAACAGCGGTTTATTCAGCTCAAGCGATATATCCAAGCGCCTCTACAACAATCGATCCCAACTCCACCAAACCTCGCATCGACAGTCCAAAATCAGACTTCGCCCACCTCCATCCCAAAGAATCTTTCCCCATGCTTCCTCTCCACTTCCTCCTCGCACATTGCTCCATCCCCCACATCCCCAACCCTCTTCCTCATCCCCTCCCAGCTCTCCCCACTCACCAACTCCCTCAGCGCAGCAACAACCCGCTCCTGCAGCACCTCCACATCCCCCTTCCCAAAACCCGACGTATCATATTCAAACCGCAACAATACCCTATCTCCCTTCACAGCCACAAACTCGGTCATGAGCTTGAACTTCGCGCCCTGAGTCCAGGTGTACAGCGGCACGCAGCCAGGAATTGGCAAGTGGAGCTCTTGGCGATCATCGTGGAAGGTGACCATGACGTCGAAGAGGGGGTGGTTGGGGAAGTCGGGGGTGATGTTGAGGTGCTCGAGGAGCTGCGTCCAGGGGACTGCGTGGGAGAGGGCCGCTTGGCTCGATTTTTGAACGTAGTGAATGAAGGACTGGGGAGCAGGGCTGGCGTCGGAAGGTATGCCGCTGTCGGGGGTGTCGTTGGTGCTGCTATGCGGTGCTGGGGGGTAGCGGATGCGGGTGGGAAGAGGTTCGAGGAAAAGCCCAATCGTATCCATCTCGTGGTCGGATGTGCGGTTGAGGTATGGAGAACCAAGGACAATGTCGAGGCTGTCAGTGCCATGCTGCAACGCCATCGCCACGGCAGCGAGGGACATTTGAGAAAATGTGACTTTTTGCACCGCTGCAAAGTCGATCATGTCGCGAACTAGGTCTGCAGGGAGCGTGCATATTTTGCTGGTGCCGGAGTAACTCGTACGGTCCTGTAGTCGGGATATGGCACACTGCTGCGGGCTTGGCGCGTTTGCGAGGTACCTGGTCCAAAAGTCGAGGTCACTGGGAGTGATGGCAGTGTTTTTGACTAGACGACCGGGGTAAATGTTCTTTATTGGCACAAGACACGATCCATGATACACTGATGCTACTTCGTTGAGGAGGGTCCGAAGCGTGGTCAGGTCACAGATGATGTGGCTGATCCTGGCGACCATGCAAGTTCCTGAGATGCTGACGCCAATTGGATTTTCACGTCTAAGGTCAAAGGGGCGGTTGATTTCTTGCCAGATGTCAACAAAAGCGACGCGTTGCACCCGAGGCGGATTTTCAGAATACGTTTTTGTGACGCCAGACCGCCTGTGTACATTATATCGACAGGATAAGATGCGATGACGAGCGAGAATTGTATCCCAAGCGAGAGTAAGCCTTGATAAATCAATACCGTCTCCCAGCTTACACACAAAGCTAACGTTAAATGCCGAAGAGCCCAGATTCATTTCATACTTTTGCCACCAATCCTTCTCGATAGGTGAGAGCTCATGCTCTTGATGAGCCTGCTCTGGCCGGTTTGAATAGGTCAGACAGTCCAGATCCTCTATGGCCCTGACAAGTTCGCCAAGAATTGGAAACCCCACAACGAGACGCAGAGGTATTGAATGTCCGGTACTGGCAGAGAGTCTACTTGATAGCAGCATCTGTTGGATCGAGTTGCCTCCTAGATCAATAAAATCCGACACCGCATCAATGGGAACTTCAGGAGCGAGATCCAAGATGTTACGCCATATGCTAACCATTTCTTGCACAGTAGAAGAATCTGAAACCATTGCGCTCTGCGTGGTACTTGGTAGACCAATCCTGGCCACCTTTTCATAATCCACCTTACCAGCCGTAGTCAATGGCAATGAGTCGACGGCTGTCACGTATCTCGGCACTGCATGTACAGGGAGACACTTGGCTATCCTGGACCTGAATGCTGCAACGTCTACTGAGCTTGGCTGTACCACTGCGACCAAAAAGTTCTTTCTATGGACCACGGCCAATGAATCGACAATCGGAGCAGCCCTACGCATCTGGATTTCCAGATCGTTCAAATCAATGCGAAAGCCACGGAGCTTGATCTGACGGTCAAATCTGCCCATACAAACCAATTCCCCATCTTGATTCCAGTACCCGTAATCACCTGTCCTGTACATGCGCTCACCTAGCTCGTTATAGATCGGGTCTGCAATGAAAGATTTTGCCGTTTCTGCAGGCATGCCAACATAGCCCTCGGAAATTTGGATTCCAGCCAGACAGATCTCGCCAATCACGCCAGGAGGAACCAATCTTTGCCTCTTATTCAGGATACAAATACGCGTAGATGGGTTTGGGATACCAATGGTAACCGGCTGATTGGGAAGTAATCGCTTGATAGTAGCACCACAAGTCGCCTCCGTTGGACCGTACATGTTATACATCATCTTGTGAGCGGCCCATCGGTCATTCACGTTCTGAGGAACAGGTTCCCCCACCAGGTAGACCTACAAAGGGTCAGCAAGACGGAGAGATGCTATGGTACATAAGATGGAACGGACAGCAGTAAGCTTTGGGTAATCCACCGGATCAAGTACGTTGGCAACAGAGGGCGTAAGCACAGCGGAATCAGCCTTTCGAAGATTTTCGAAACGGTTCACGGAGTTTCGGAGAACAAGGGTAGCTCCGTAGCTCAGTGCAGAGAATATCTCGTGGATACTTCCATCAAAAGCTGGTGACATGATCTGAGCGATTCTCCGGCCAGGACCAGCGAAAAGGCGGACAGTCAGGTCGCTTTGAAAAGCGACGACACTATCATGTCGGCAGATGACACCTTTTGGTCGACCCGTAGAGCCAGATGTGAAGCAAAGATAAGCGTTTGCCCCAGGCATAGCGAACCGCTGTTCTGCCAAACCCTCTAGAGGTTGTGTTGAGTCAGGCTTGATTAGCTCTTCCATCGAGATACACAAATCACAGTTGCCCGGTTGAAATACTTTACTGGCAACGTCTGGAACTAAAAAGAGTTTACTTTTAGCTGCTCTGAAATTCAACTCGCGAGCTTCGACTGGCAAGGTTTCGTCGAATGGACAATAGACCCCACCAGCCTTAAGCACGCTGTATAGTGCCACAATCCAATTGATTGATCCATCGGCATGCACGCAAACAACCTCGCCAGGCGTGATCAAAGAAGATATCTGGGAGGCAGCCCAAGTAGTCGTGTCGTTCAGGTCCGAATACGATACAGACGTAGTTCCTTTCTCGAGGGCGATGGCATTTGGAAAGCTGATGGCAGCTTGCTGAAACAAAGTGACTAGGTCCGCTTTGCTTGAAGCTGTAGTTGTCGAGCGGGACGAGCAGTTCCCAAATCTCTGAAGATCACATCGAACCTGAGATGATAGGAGCTTTTCCAGGCACGTTGATATTGTTTGATGAGGTTCCAGCAAAGAAAAGATTGCGTTCAAGAAAGTTTCTCCAAGATATTCAATGTGACTTTTCCTGTACAAGTCAGAATGGTAGTTGAGCGAAACGACACCGTCAGCCTCGACAAGTACATAGAGAGGTACATCTGAAGTAACTCTACTAAAAGGCTTTTCTAAGAGGGTTGTGCATGCACCTTCGGATTTTGGAGCTTCATATTGAACAGCCAGAGCAGAACAGAACTTTCTGTTGAATCCGTCTTCTGGGCGCGAGCATTGAAAAGACGTGAGTTCTACCAGGTGAGAAAATATATGGCGAAGGGAGCCCACGGCTGTTGATCCTTTGTCCAAGGAGACATTGAATGGTAGCATATTAATAACTGGTCCGATCACGCTCTCGACTTCAGCTAATGGAAGTGTACGACCAGACAGTACTGCACCAAAGACAACGGTTTCTGAGTCCACAAACATGGAAAGCGCGAGTGCCCATGCGGTGTAGTAAAAAGACGCGGTAGTAACACCTATCCGCCTACAATATTCTGAGATGTTCCCCAGTTGAAGGTTTAAAATAATGGTGTCAGTTATTTTACTGTTGCCACCATTGCTTGATATTGGAGCAGGAAGGAGAAGTTCGCCAACAGCTGATCCATACTTTTGTTGTTCCCGCTCCCAAAACTGTCTCGCCGCCTGTGTTGAACGCCGATGAAGAGCATCTAGCTCTCCAGAGAACCTTGCAAAAGAGGGTCCTGGGTATATCGGCATGCCGGCAACCGCCAATTGAACTTTTCTGATGAGTAAAGAGCTCGAGTATCCATCGACAAGAGCATGGTGAATGCGCCAGATGATCGTGCTCCTGCTTTCATCCTGCCGATGACTGCGGAGAGTGATCACTTTAAATGAAACGCCAACGCTTGTCTCCAAACATTTCTGTTGTCTTTGAGCATCGAAATCATGCTGACTCGAGACGGTAATTTCCGTCCAGGAGAAGGGCGCCACTCCCCGCTCAATAAGTCGTCCCTTATTCTTATGCAATGCAAACTCCGTTCTAAAGATTGGCTCCGATTCTATGACTATCTTCCATGCTGCCATCATGGTTGGAATGTCCCATGGTCGATACGTCTCATAGTATTCGATGATGTTGGTACCTGGATCTTTCTGGTTGCCATGGATAAGTGATAGCTGCATCTCCGTGATAGGAAAGCTCTCATCGGTAAGAGATGGTATCAAAGTTGAGGTTGTTCGGCTTGTATAGGGATCCTTACATGTGGTCGCTTTTGGGTTGGCGCTTAGCTCAGTAACGGTAGACATCCCATCTAGAATATCAAGCAAAGGCTGGGGCCCAGTATTTGAGAGAAGACAATGCCCAGCATTTCCAGACACCCTAATTTGAATACCAAATCTAAGTAGGTCTGCAATCGTGGGACTCAAGAGAACCCGTTCAACATTTAGATGGATACCCTCCAGTTTGCAGGCCGCAGCAAGCGCCATGGCAGACAGTGAGTTGCCGCCAGCTTGAAGGAAGCTGGCATTAAGATCGATGCTAGAGAGAGGAATACCCAAGAGAAGGGAAAGCTCCATGAGTATTTTCTCCCCCATCTTGGGCATCATTTGCCACGGAAACGACGACATCTTTGTCAACGTGGCAGAAACGGTGATAGAAAATATGAGGCTTATGGAGCATGGAAGTATATCTTATTTTTAAATCATCATGAACCTTGGAATGGGTGGGTAAAGGAGTACGTGTGTGGCCACACGGGCCATATTTCTAGCCGAAGTCGCTGGAGAGTACCCAGAAATCATTCTTGGTCACTTTGATTAGCATAGCTGAGCGAAGGACTGTGTATGGGCTTGAGCTTTCAGGAAACATTAGGGTTAGCTCGGCGCTATCGTTGTAACTCTCGGTAGCCGATACTAAAAAGATAAGTACAATCGAAGTGTGAGACCTGGAATAACACGCCACACCCTGTTGTAGCTATCAGGCCTCTCTTTAAACAATTGCAATGGACCTCACATCAAGCCCTCAAGGTAAGAAGCTTTGGTATTTCGCATATGGCTCAAACATGAGCACAGCCAAATTCATCGGAAGCCGGGGAATCCAGCCGTTGGATGCTGCCCGTGTATCGCTGCCTGGTTGGAGATTGACGATGGAAATTCCTGGAGTGCCATATTCAGAGCCAGCGTTTAGCTCAGTACGAGCCGCCAATGGCTCGATCGAGCTCGGTCTACCTGAGGTGATCGGCGTCGCGTACTTGATTACTGACAGTCAATATAAAAAGGTCATTGCTTCTGAGGGCGGTGGAATAGCTTATGATGATATATCCATTGACGCAAAGCCTGTCGCGAGCGAAGATGCCGTCAGATTGGGCCCTCATCCTCGAGTTCGAACGCTTGGCACCGCGATGTCACGACAACCTCCCGCACGTCCGAGCAAACGCTATATGGTAAGTCTTGTCTTGCTTCCATCTGATGTGGGCATACTATCATCCTGTGCGTATATTTTCGAACGTTGTCGTTGGTGGTTGTGATGAAGAATCTGAAAATTTATGCCTTGATGTAGGATCTCCTCAACGTCGGAGCTGCCGAGGCAAGACTACCAGAAGATTACCAACGCTACCTAAGTGATATACCCATCTATCACAGACCTGATAAAGAACGACAACGGCTTGGTGCCATGATCTTTGCAGCCATTTGGGGGCCCATCATGAGTCTCATGGAGAAACTCGTGAACGGAACTATCCAGAAGGATGGAAATGCTCCATTCATAGTCGTATGGCTGGTTAGATGTGTAGTGTCGGTGATGTGGTCCACGCATGATAACATTTTCGCGCCTATGTTCGGACGTGGAGATGGTCTGCTTGACAATGAACTGGGAATGGAAGAGTCTCAATCATCTCTGCTGGAGAAAACATCGATTGTGGCACTTGCTGGTGTCTCAGGTGCCTAACCAAAACTTGGAAATTTCTGCTATTCGGACGTCAAATTTCGTTTATTCGACACCTCTAAGCCGAATCTGCACTATTCCATCCTTGAAATTTCGACGTGCTCGATTGAATGAGTGACTTTTTGAACTATCTGTCTTACGTTGGAAGATCCTCAAAGGCTGCATCATACAGTCACGACAAACGCATAAATCGGCACGGCTCACAGTCCGAGCTGAACATCGTTGAATACTGTCTGTTACGAACTGTTCAAATATCTTGTTCAGAAATTGAGAAAAGTTTCGATCAATAGCCAATCTCAGAGCCCCCTCCAAGCTCTGTGAGATTTTTGACCTTCTGCAGACCTGCCATGTCTGGCCCTCCTGGCGCCAGAACTAAGGGACACGCAAAATCATAAGTTACGGGAGGAATGAAGTCAGGCGTTGTTTGATTATTGTACGCGAGTCGAACGAGTGTATTTGCTGTTTGCCTCATTAGCCTTTCCCATGGTACCTCAGGAATCGGAGTTTGGTCTTCGCCTACCTTTGGGATCATATACCGGCCATGCATAAGGCGCTTGCGAGAGGGCGGTGGCAGGGTTCTTCGCAAATGCTGCCCACGCGCTCATTATATATTCGGAGATCTGCGCCTCCTCGTGGGTGTTTGGCAAGCCAGCTAGTTCTGCCGTTCCGAACACAGTGGCGATCTCGGAGCCATGCCAAGCACCACTGCTGGGATTTTGGGTAAGCCGAAGGTTGGGGAATTCCCCAAAATAGCGGTAGCGCCAGACGGGAATGTTGTTCGATGCTCGGTACTGAGCAGCGCTACCAACGGGGCAGGTGAAGGTTTGGAGGTTGAGGATAGCCCACTGGGTCAGTGAGAGGGTCTTTCCTGACGCACCAAAGATAACTTTGATGATGCCAGCTTCATAGTCATTGTTACCCAATAGCATTGGCTTCTTGATAAACTTGCCCTGAGTACCGGGGCCTGAGTAATCTGAAAGTACGAGTTTGCCATCTGCGGTTGGCCCAAACGTCCCTGCAGTTGCTGATGCGGCCAAAATTTCGACCATGGTCTTTTTTCGCATACAGGCTACTGTGGCAGGCACTCCTGCAGAAGCGCCCCCGCATCCAAGCCCTTGCGTAAGAGCATACCAGGCGGCGGTGTTGTCAGCCGGAGCAGGACTGAAAAAGCTTGATGCCACTCCGGACTCGGATATAAATCCATTCACAATGGGATCTGATGTCCAGGCGTAGCTGTAGTAGTCAATTGAGGCAGCCCCAGCTGATTGGCCAAATAGTGTTATGCGGTTGGGGTCGCCGCCAAAAGCTGCAATATTGTCTCTCACCCATTCGATAGCAAGACGCTGGTCTAACAGACCAACGTTCTGATCCATACCAGGAAGACCAGGGAATCCAAACAAATTCACACGATAACTATCCAAATATCAGTACACAAGCAGTAAGATCGATGTTTAGGACTTCGATGTTCTTCATGGAAATCTATTGAAGACAGCACTTACTTAGCCGAAACTACAATGACGTCTTGGGTATCCGCAAGAAACTCTCCGTCGTACCAAAATGAGTTGGTCGTTCCCTTCGTAAACCCTAAACAATCAGTCTCGCCCAAATATAAGGCTGCGAAGAGGTTGGCAGACCTCCTCCGTAAAGCCAGAACAAGACTGCCTTGGCCTTTTCTCCACCATGTTTATTCCAGATGTTTAGTTTTAAGCAGTCCTCGCCAACGGTCGCACCAAACATTTGCGTAGCATCCACGAATTTTGCAGCACTTGGACCAACAATCGAGACTTTGCTGTCCGCGATAGAGGACTTCGCGACGTTGGCTGGACAGTCACTGTAGTAGGTTACTGAATACTGCTCTCAATCGCTAAGGATCATGCCAAGAAGTTGGGAGGCTGTCACTTACACCGCCTACAGTGACACAATGAATCAGTTTCATGCATGACGCGCAAGCGATGAAGACCCTACAAATTTTGAAGCTTGGAAAATCCCAGTTCCTGTGTAAGCTTGAGGGGCCGCAAACCGTAGGTCACCCACAGGAGACTTTGCGAATGGGATTCCCAGATACTCGACGACAGCGGGTCTGTTTGGAGCTTTGTGGCCCTGAATGGTACCGCTGGACGTACGGATCCCGCCAAATACGTTTAATGCATATCCAAAACTGAGTAGAAGCGAGAACGTCGTGGCGAAGTATATCGTCATCTTTGTCTTTTGTTTCCGGTTGTTCGAACGGCGAGCTGGTGCGAGGAGCTTCAGACTATGGAAGGCCAACGGATATTAGTCCTCTTACTTATTCAAAGCCAGTCCGATGGACTATAATAATAGCAAGCGAAGTGAAGTGGAAGGGAATCTGAAAGTGTCATAGCGACAGCCGCCCACATGGAGCGGGACCTGAACAGCACATACCTCGTGTCATCCATAGACCCGTACCACTGTGCCATTTCCGCTTAGACAGCGTGTCCCGGTTCCAACAGACGACTATTGGGGCATGGCTTGTCAGCGGCTCTCCGGAAAGATGGTAGCCATGTGCTAGGATCTGCTACGCAATTAGCGAACATTCCTTTTGGCGTTGGGGGTCGCTTGCGACTCCAATCCTAACTTGTTTCCAGAGGGAATATTAAAGGATAAGGCGGAAAAGTGGAGGCCGCCGGGCGAGCTCACCTCCCGTACCCACCACGCCTACATACATTAACCCTCCCGTTAGTGGCCGGGGCGGCAGGCGATTAATATCGACAGATACAGTACCCCGCACTAAGTCTTCGGCTAGATCACGAAAACACGTAAAATCGCGTACCTTCAAAACAATCCACCTTCTTCAACTGCATCCACAATGCTCAGAAGGGCTCCGTTAACTCCAATTTCTGGTAACAAGACTTCTAGAAAGGAGCTTTCTTTGCTCACCAAAGGTGAAATATCAGGACAAGCTAAATTAGGCCTAAAACCCACCCAAATAGGACGGAATTTGAACGTTCCCCGAACCACCGTTCAGAGCGTTTTGGGGAGGCTTCAAACAACACCCTTCGGAGACAATGAACCCAGATCAGGAAGGCCCATATCAATTATCCCCCGAGCAGCTAGAATACTGTTACGTCAGTTACGATCGAAGCCTAAAATCACCTGGAGACAGCTGAAAACGAACACCAGGATCGATTTGGACGCGAGAATTCTCAACGCAACACTACGAGCCCACGGAATTTCTCACTGGCTAGCTCTTAAGCGACCGAAATTAACACCTGAAGCTGCTCTGATTCGGTTAAAATGGGCTAAAAAGCATAAAGATTGGACTGTGGATCAATGAAGGAAAGTCATTTGGTCGAACGAGGCATCCGTGGCTCGGGGAACGGGTAAAACACGAGAATGGGTGTTTGGGACTCCCAAACAGAAATGGGATAGAGATAAAGTAATGGAAATTCCCAATGGAAAGACCTTTTCCATTATGGTTTGGGGAGCTTTTTGGGGTTCTGGAAGATCGGATTTATACCTGCTCGATCGGGACTTCGAATCCAAAAAACACGGCTATTCAGCAGCCTCCTACATTCAGATTCTGGATCACAATTTGGCTGACATATGGGAGCCAGGACTAGTGTTCATGCAGGATAATGCTCCGATACATAGAGCCAGAAAATCGAAGCTTTGGTTTCAGGAAAATGGTATAGAGGTCATGGAGTGGCCTCCGTACAGCCCCGATTTGAACCCAATCGAAAACCTCTGGGCCCTACTAAAGAAGGAGGCCTACAAAGTTTATCCGGATCTGGATTCGCTGAAGGGTAAAGGGGATGAAGCTGAAACCCAGTTGTTCCAGATTTTACAGAAGGCCTGGGCGAATCTACGGGAGAAGGTAATGGAGGGGCTAATATCCAGTATGCCATGCAGATGTGCAGCTGTCATTAAAGCGGAGGGCTGGCATACCAAATATTGATTGGGGAATTATAAATCACATACTACTAAATAAATAGCCCAAATGTTGGAGTTCCCCAGCTTGATTTGAGGGTTTAATGTTTGAATGCAGGTGGGGGGTGGTTTGTTGGGGGAGCGCAGCCGAAGACTTAGTGCGGGGTACTGTAAGGTAGTTTATCCAAAGAAGGGTAGGAAGCGAATGATTGGTGTGGTCCAACGTCGTGTGATGTACCTCCGTATGACCGCGTAGTCGCATCTCGCCCTCCACAACTCGCTACACCATCTGCTGTTCATGGCCGAATCAGAATCCAACATTTACAGCATCACCGCATGGCGCTCCCACGCGCTTTGTCTCGAACAATGTCGATCGTATGGATGGACTATGGGGAGCGAGTCCTGGTTGCCCTGCAGGATTGTTGTTTCACTACCTTACTACCCACGCCGCTCCAACTCCGCAAGGTGTTTACAACTCCCGAAAGCGCTGTTCTTCCTGTTATCGAGGCTTTCCCAATGGCCGTATCAACTCGACCTGGGCCCTCGACCCCATGATGCGCTTCCTTGGATGAAGGTTTTGATCAACAGGACCTGCGTTCATGCTCATCGTCTCAAGCGTCAGGATTATTCCAAATAAGCTGCTAACCGACAACGCGAGCAATCCTTTGACTCGCAGGCAGGGCTGCGTGGAGACGAATAACTCCGACACTAAGCTCAAAGATCATCGCATCTGATACCACTTCGAACATGCTCTCGATAGCCAAGATGGGGGCTGGGGACGCCATCCTGAATCTGCATCCTCCCGGATTACACGCTTTGTTTGTTTGTCAAATGTATTCACCCAGAATTTGATGCTTATGACGGCAATAATGTGCAGCCATGAGGCGAGCTTGGGGGATGTTAAGAGAGCACATTATAAATGGATTGATTGCCGGCAATACGTAGATCATACACTAGCATTTAGAAATCCCCGATTTCATGATTGAACACTTTGGTTGATCCTAGATCAAATGCCTCCCCCCCTCCATCCACCCAAATATAGCAGAGTATCTTATACATGTGCGTTTTCGGGTACACTGATAGGTGTCCCAGAATGTCCTCTCGTATAATGAGACTCGGAGGGGAGGAATTCCCCCGAGGTTTCAGTGTAGCTCGCCCCACTATTCAGAGGATTAAGACGGTGGCTATCGACCGTTGGAGCCGATCTGGAGGGGTATTTAAGGTGAACGTATTGGCTATCCTTACGTCGTCGTTGCCGCGTATTCCATAATGCCCGATAAGTCGAGATACTGCTGACGATGACGGCAACACTATTTTCTGCAATATCGTATATTGCAACTTCCGAGAAACTGCTCTGCCCTAAAGACTTGATCGTGCGAACAATCTCGAAAATGACGATGATGATCCCAAGTGAGAACACCAAGGCTAAGCCGAGCTTCTGATTGGTCTGCATCTTGAGATTTTTCAACATCCACAGAGGGAGCGCGATGACTATTCAGGATCAGTCAAGGAACGGACACATTAATCATCCAGTGGTGACTTTTGCTACTGCATGCACAGAACGATGCGTGTAAAAAGGTAACTGGGTTTACTCGTAGCTCGTGGGGACGAGATCGAAGCCAGGTTGAAAGGCAACGTTACTGGAATGACCCAGGTAACCCACCGCTCTCAGATGATGTTGTGTGAGAAGCCTGATGGTGGACTTACTGAGAAAATCGGATGCCACGCTTACTGCGCAAGAGTATTTGAGGAGTTGTCTTCCGTATTCCAGATTGCTGGGCTTGATGCATTCCGCTGCTTGTACTTAGCACTTGTCTTCTAAATTATATGGGCTATGCCTACCAATATTGAAAGAATACTGCGCAGGGCCACACTGCGTCAGGACGCCAGCAACAGTAATCCAATATGTTACAAACACGAACACCAAGACCGCCCACCAAGCCTTTCGGAAGTTGCGATTGATATCGAATATGATACGATAGAATAGCAGGAAGGTCAACTTCACAAGCCAGGTGCCGCTGAAGAAGAGCAACGCGACTCCATCAGACCGGCGTCGGAAGCGAACAAAAAGGGTCACATAGGTTTGCGCTGAAGGCGGTGGGATGAGTTGTCTCTCGATCGCAGTGATGTAGTATCCATCGCGGAACAAGCTCTGGAGTAGGCCAACCATCGCAATCATACACAGCAGAGCGAGAAGATGCGTCAAGTCATCCCACATGAACTTTTTTTGGGTCATGTATCGAATCGCATAGCGACCCGCTGATAATAGTATCGCGATGGCAGTCAGAGTCCATGCAAAAGCCTAGAGACACCTTAGAAAGTCTTGCGATGACCAGAAGCCACCCCAACCTATGGCTTACTTACCTCCAGATTCGCCAAGGCAATTGTGCCATCCGCAATGTAGGCGACCATTGCGAGCCTCGAGGATCTGAGCGTTGAGGGGGTGCGAAATCAACGACTCCTACGAGCAAAGAACGTTGCAAAGGATTGATGATTGCGACTAATCATCATCTCCGCGAGAGGAACGCTCGAAGCCCCAGGCCACATGGGGATAACGCAAGCCATTGCGGCGCAGCGGTTTCACTGAGCAGGGTCATGCATATGAAGAACGAAGGATGCAACCCTGGCTCACAGCAGATTCTCCAAAGGGAAACTGTTTGCCTCGAACGATAACGATTTTCAGCTCTGCAGCTTTGTAAGTTTTGATATCTAAGCGCATAAGATGGAGGAGAATGCTTCGGGCCCCGAGAAGTCTTGGCATGCAGAGTGTTCGGGCACCGAAGCCAAAAACACAGCTAGTGGAGGCTAAAGCCCGCATTTTGTTTCATACGCCTAGGTGATTACATACTGTACAACTACGGCATCCACTGTCAATAGATGAGATCGGAAGGAGGTTCAGGGGAGGAAGGTCCATCCATCCACAGGTTGAAAGCTGACACCATCCCGTGATGACACGAGATCGAGGGTCGTTCTAATCTTGAGTAATGCCGTTATAACTTATGCCGTTGTTCTTCCCTCGCCCTCACTCCATATCGCAAAGCACCTAACCTCCACGCTCTCCCGAGGCAGTGCATTAGGGGGTGACCCCGGATGCTCGAACGCTGCGTGGGGGCAGACTGTCAGATTATGGTGAGTCAGCTTTCCATTACCGATCTGTGTACTTGCTTCTCTTCTTGGGTTGCGTTGGAAGAAACAAAATTGCCAGAAACTCACGTTTCCCAACAACGTCCTCTTTGTTGTCCCAAATCTTGATCATTGTAACCTCTTCCCTGCGATGCCCATCAAGGTAATACCATTCTTGACCCTCTGCGTAGCTGAATGCCACTGTCTGCCCACGCTCCTCGTGTTGATGTCTCCAGAGAGTACACGGATGCAGATTGGACGCAGAGAGACTTCGATAATCCATCATCGCCAAGGGCCAGTTATCGACAGGGCCATTCAGGGGACGCCATACGCTGGGGAATGTCAGATTTGAGTGGGTGGACGGAAGAACGGAGTTTGGGGTTGGGTGATTGATAATCATACTTCATCATTTTTACTCGGTTCTTGAGAATTGCGTTAATATCCTCGTCGGAGGAAATATTCTGCTTCAGCCGGCGGAGTGCCCCTTTGGCCGATCTAAAGGGGAGGTTAGTGAGGCCCGCAATGGATACGCCCAGTTTGCACGAGAGGGCAGACTTACTGGTCACAGTGTACCTATAAGATTGTACGAGTTAAAGTAGTTGCACCAATATAGGGATAGACACATGACCCAGCTTACCACTGTTGCTGGCTGTTCCTGTCCATTCGGATTCTCTTTAGAGTCCATCTTAAGATTTCTCTTCCTTACCGTATGGTCGAATATGATCACCCTTGACGCTCCAGTAGCGCTCTTGACGAAGCTTTCGATGTGGGGATAATATAATGTTTGGACGAGCTCTTTATCGTTTGCACGCAGACCCTCAAGCACTTCAGCTGTGAGGCCTTTCGGATCCTCGAAGAAGGCAAAACCCTGCTTGTCAAGATCGTATTCATCTTTGTTTGGGCGCGCATCGGTGATCTCCACCTCATGATCGATCCATTTGAAGTTGGTACTAGGAAAGCCTTCGTCAGGAGCCGATCGGTAGAATGGCTCCCCTCGTGCTGTATCCCAAGGTTCAAGGTAGCTCATTTTCGACGCAAAAGTTCGATTTCGGGAGATTCCATTTTCCAGTTTGCCATTCTTGGATACACTTAAGGTCTCTTTCGCCTCTGAAACACCGTTCGGCTGGTGTGCAATAACCGTGTCGGTGTCGGAACCCCACTTAGGGACAAGCTCAATAGCGGAGGGCCAGGAGTTCCTTAGCGGATATATTTGACGAACACGCCAGCCTGTCTGCTCCGCCAAAGCCCTCCACTGAGCCTCGTCCCTCTCTTGGCCATTTGCACTAACCATCATCGTCATATCACCATATCTTGATAGTCTGCCCATTCGGCCGTCCTTCAGGATTGACTCTAATATCACCAGGCGGCTTTTTGGCCCCTTGAGGATTGCGCTACGAATATTGTTCAAGATCAGAACCGCCTTGGAGTCATCCCAGTCATGCAAACACCATTTCATGGTGTAAACCTCGAAGCTCGGGATGCTCTTCAGAAAATCCCCCGCAATTAGATTCTCCTCTGCAACTCTGCTCCCAACGTCAGAGTATGGACCATCTGTTGAGTGGAAACTGATACGCGCATGGTCGATGACATCAGGGAGATCTAGTATACCAGCATGCATATCCTTGTGTTGACGGAGAATCAATGCCACAAGGCCGCCACCACCTCCTCCAATATCCAGCAAAGTAGAATTTGCTATGTCATTCCAAGGATAATCTTTAAGAATACCAGGTGCTTGAGCAGTGGCTCCACCACTGAGGGTTTTGTGCAATCTTGGCAGCCAACCTTGGTCAGAAAAGTACGTAAACATATCAATATCTGTATCGAAGTTTATCTGCGCTGGCATTCGCACTGCGTCCTTTCTGCACGACGCAGGGATCCCCCGCGCCATGTCGTAAAATTCATTCCCGTAGAGATCTACCCAGTTCCGCCATTGAGTCCAATGGTCGGAAAGAAGAAGACTTGACGTGGTGTTGTTCCGATACGTGCCACTTGACGAATCGAAAGAAAAGATACCGTTGTTGTAAAGGACGCGCAAGACCTGACCAAGGCGATCAGGCCGAGCATTACTGGCTATGGCAAGATCGGATAGGGATCTAGGACCTGAACGCAAGATATCGGGAATGTCAAATTGAACCGCGGCACTCAAACATTTTGAGCTTACGTATCCTAGAACGCTGTCGTCAGCAACCTGCCATGATGAACTTGCGGCAATACTCTACCCAAGAAATGGTCTGCCAGCACCAACGAGCCTGGCTCAAGCAACTGTTCAGTCTCATTCAGCAGATCAATTGCCTGAGACGCCAGGCCCACCAGCTTTTTTCTTGGGAGCTTGTTGTGGTCATGCAAGTCTGCAAGAAGCTGAGCGTTCGCTTCGTCTTTGAGGATCTTCAAAGTCGATTGTAAGGAATCGATTAGATGTGTTAGTGTGTAATCCATCGTAACATGACCAAGGGGCAACGACTCCTCCCACGTAGATTCTTAACACGCAAGATATGTCTCTTTCATAATCTTACAATGTACTTCTCAAGATGGAACATTTTCAAGAATGCACCGCTTAGGACTTGTGTGCCTACCTACTTCGGCACCCGACATTGATATTTAGACATTGTATTCTGCACGCCCACTGATACTGCTCCAAGAGAATTGTGATGCACACGAACAACAATGCGCACATTCTCCTTCGGTTTCTTTTAGTAGATCGACTACGCAGATATTTCCTAAACATTGGACTAAGCCCTGGGGAGCTTTGCTCGGGATAATGAGAAGTCGCACTTTGCCTACCACTGAAACGACGAGACTGCTCGCCGAATGCGAAGAAGACCCTTACCGTGGAGACCGGGCGGTCCTTCCGTTCAATCCAATCTCCACTCTGGCCACTACAGATACCGAAATTGCTTCGCCTCGCCAGATTCTTCCTCTTGCATTGTTTGCTGCTCTTGCCATGGCTGCAACCGCAGCGACAACCATCTTCGCATATGCAAGCCTTCTCTGCAAAGATCCCACGCGCTGCAGAAAAATAGAGCGGAATGTGTATGCTGGTGCGGTCGCAGGGGCGACCTGCATTGCAAACCTATGCGGCTTCTTGTTGCTGGGGACTTTGGAGCGTCTGTCGAGGAAGAACCATAAAGCCGGGATGTTATTATGGTTCTCACTCCGATCCATGAGTGTTGTGATGCTGCTTGTTGGATGTAGGCATTCTCGTGCTCCTTTTGCCGCTCTCCGGATTTAGTGCTTTAGAGGACTAAGAATGCCGTTGAAGATCAATTGAGAAATATCCTAGTCGCTTTGTCTGGCCAGCTTTTCGAAGGCCTTGCGTCCGATAATCTCCTTCATTTCAATCTCAACGCTATATATGTACAGACTTCCGACAGTGAGATTGTGTCGGTGCTCATTGGTCAGTCCCTCGCCTTGTACATGGTGGGGATTTCTGTGAGCCCCTTCCTGGCCGGCCTGTTCAACGATATCTCTGCAAGTTTCCTCATAGCTATCGCGATTTTTGCGGCATCGCTACTCTATCTTCTTATTTTCGTCAATGGGCCGAAGCCACAGCACGTATCGAAACAGAATACCGACGCCAATGGCTTTGCTTCCGGGGTTGAAAACAGCAGAACGAAAGGTGCAGCTGCTTCTTGTCAAAATTCTGGGTCGTTTAGAAAGCTTATAGAGAATATCTGTTCTCCTCTTCGGTCATTCCGCACGCGGCCTATTGCCATTATCCCAGGCTTCTCATTACTTTTGTACAACACCGGCCAAGCTTTCATCTTTTCAGCAATTATGATCCACACAACGCTCCGCTTTGGCTTTTCGGCCAAGCAAAACGGCCTCCTGATTTCCATAGCTCACGCAACATCCGCTCTCTATATATTCTTTGCAATATTTGCGGTTCCCAGGATATCTGGACACATGAGCAGGCGTAAGCCTCAAAGCCTGCCATCCTCGTCATCGACTAGGTATCCCCGGACAAGCGATGCACTTTTTGCACTGCTCGCCATGACAATGCAGAGCGTCTTTCTGGTCTTCCTTGGCCTCGCCACTAAGCCTTGGCAGGTGTATCTCACGGTATGTCTCTTTTCGGTGGGCTTAGCAACACCATCCTTCATCAAATCATATACCGTGTTGCATTTCCCCTTAGATGATGGACCGCGAGCCATCGCCGCTTTGTCAATGATGGAGACTACAGGGGGGCTGTTGGCGCCAGTGGTCTTGGGTGGGTTGCAAACTGCACGCCCAGGAGCTGGAATCTTATTTGTCGCTTCTGCTCTCATAGGAATATCTGGCGTGGTGTTTGGAGTAGGCGCTTTAGTAGAAAGGGCAGCTAGGCCGCACGCAGCTGAGTCGTCGGCAGAGGGGGAGATATATTAGAATTCTCTGGTCGATACAGGGTGACTAGTTTTTATACAGCAAAGGTTTTAGACCCAGGGTCGTCGTGGCGGATCCGGACAGATGACCTAGTTAAAATTTTCGGTAGAAATCGGCTGACGAGCTGGAAAGGCGGTAATCTCAGTAACCGATCTCATATAGCTACACCTTCATTGTTGCATTGTCATCTAAACCACTGATGATTGTGACATAACTGTTTCCTTCACGTTCTCATCAATCTTCACGATTTCTCCATCAGCTTTCATTAACATAGATTCCGTTCTTCGTAATGCTTCCTCAAGGGTAGATTTGTCCACCGCAAACCCAACTCGCATCCATCCCATCTCCTTTTCTGGGCCATGGTATCCCCGGCCTGCGCTCACAAGCACCCCGACTTCCTTGAGCCGTTGCACTACCGCCTGCTCATCTTCCCAAGACTTTGCTTCTCCTGCCATTTTCGCAAAAACATACAAGCCGGCATAGCTTGGGATGTATGAAATTTGATGGCGTTTAAAGAAGGTCGTCAGAATCTGGTAATTGTGGCCAAGACGTTCTGAGTTTAAAGCTATCAAACCAGGAAGCTTTGGAGATGTGAGGAGGGATGCGACAAATACTGCCGATAATGAAGACGTCTGTGTATTGGAGGCTAGGACGATTCCAGCAGCTAATTCTTTGTTTGCCTGTGTAATGGTACAGCCCTATCAAGAGTTATCTCCTGAGTAGGCGAAGTAGGGCAAGAGCCTATCGTGAGAGTACCTACCATTCTGACACCGCTCTGGCCAAAATCCTTACTTGTACTCCAAAAAGCGTGTACGCGTGATGGATCACAACCGAGCGCCGCCAGGTTCAGCGACAGCGCAGAGACAAAGGGGGTAGGATTTTGTAGATCAGGGCACTTGTAGGATGTTGTAGCGTAGATTTCATCGGAGACGAAGTGGATCTTGTGCCTTTGGCAAAACTGGATACAGCCTTCAAGAACAGACGTAGGATAGCATTGTCCTAGCGGATTATTGGGGTTCGTGAAGAGAAGGCCTTTAATGGGACAGCTGGCGTTAGCAAAGGCAAGTTCGAGGCCCGGAAGTAAGGCTTCAGTAAGTATCGAATCCATGTCCGGGACATTGACAGCGACAGGTATGACGGAGCATCGTGATTGAAGTAGAAAATCGAATGCATCTGCACCAAAGTGATATTGCAGTCAGCTTTTTCCCTCTCGTAGCAATATATCAGGAAGCATACTCCAATAAGGACCAGGTATAAGAATTCCATCGCCGGCGTCGCAGATGTTATACAATATGGCGTCTAAACAGCTTGCCGCACCTGGTGCCGTGGCAAGATGTGAGGGTTTGACGGGTATATGTGGATTAAAATACGCGTTGAAAAAGCTGGCAAATGCTTCGAGGACATCGGCGTCACCGCCGAAGGAGTTGGGGTATGATAGGTGCTTTGGAAAGGGCTCGTGTTAGCCACAGAACCGGATATGGAAGAAAACACGTTTTCTTTCTCTAACCTGGGCACTGAGATTACTGCTGATAGCGTTTTTGCAAAGCTCAATCAACTCTGGCCGTATCAGCCAGTTTTCAGCAGTCGACAAGTCGATGTTCGGGTTGTCTTGACGTGTCCGTTCTTCGACTGCCGCAGCTATCCTTGGCATGATGCCTGCAACGTTCGACCACCCTCGCTCAGACATGCCTTTATCCGGTGTCCCATTCTGGGCCATGACGGATACTTTCTCAAGGAAGTCTCTTCTCTCTTCCTATACTTCAATCTCTGGTCTGTAACAAGCGTCCGGCCTTCTTTCCGTTTGGGCATCTGTCAACAGTGCCACTGCATCTATATTCTCATTCAGCTTCTCTTATTCAGTGCCAATGGTCTGTCGGTTGCCGCATCATCTCATCAACAAGCTCGGACTCCGAGCAACAACTCTTGCTGCACAGATCCCATATCTGCAATGGGATCGTGAAGGCATTCACGTGGGCGTTCACTGCAACAATATCTTTCCAGGTACTCCTGAGATCAGTTTATATCAGCCTGTTCTTCCAGTGGAAGACCGGCAGCGATGAAATCATATCGTATTCTGTCAGCATTTCTTTACAGTTATCCGGTCTCTCTATGCGTTCTTTTACTCTTTTTCAATCTCTTCTTCCATCGCCGCCAAGCAGCCGATCGTGCTATATTCCTCAATAACGGGAGGTCAAAGACCTTGCTCAGCGTCGTCTGGTATCTCCAAGCTATACTATCTACGACCGTGGTATTTAGATGTATATATGTGGTTCATTGTCAAAATTAACACCATGCACTAGTTATCGAACATCGCCATTGCTTGCCTGGCACTAAAAACCCCATCCAGTGTCTATGGAGCCGAGTGGCTCATTGAATCTTACCTGGTCCGTAAGTCAACCTCTCCTTTAGGAGCTATCTGACGACATGGCCCATTGGTAGGCTTCATATCTCGGGGTCTTTCTCTATTTTGCGGCAGGAATTCTCCAAGATCCTGATGGCCCTTTCACACCAACTAGATCAAACTGCTACACCTGGATCCTCGCACTCGTCTGTGAAATACAATTACTAGCTATTACTAGTCAGACTCGGTTACAGTTATCTGGTCTGAATGGTCTCGAAAATGCTCGGATTGCTTTTGGAGCGCTCAGGATTATGATTCTGTTGCTGATGGTAGCGGCCTATGTTAGTGCACAGCGTCAGGTACTTGACGATGAAGAATTGAATAGATCGGAGAGCGAATGCCTTGGGAATGGCCATATAGTGTCTGCTGGATACGGGACCACCAAAGCTAACGATCCCGTGGAAATTGAGCCAAAAGCAAAAGATGCTCAGTTATCCACTTGGCTGGATTATTTCATCGGTTTTCGCGTCCTATTTCCATACATATGGTTGGTTACCTCTTTGCCGTTAACTCTCTGTTCTCTCACCCTGATGGCAGGCCCTCCGACTCCCGGAAGCAGCAGATGATCGCCTTGATCTGTATCGTCATCCTGTTCAGCCAGCGCTTTATCAACGTCCTTGTACCTTATCAACTGGGTGTTCTTGTTGAATCCTTAGGCCAGGGTAGGATGCCGTACCAACAAATTGCGCTTTACGTCCTCTATAGAGGTTTACAAGGTCAACAAGGAGTTCTCGGCTCCATTCGAGCTATTCTGTGGATTCCATTAAGCCAATCACTCTATCGACGTTTAACCTGCGCCGCATTTGAGCATGTGCTATCGCTTTCTCTGGACTTTCACCTGAGCAAAAGGATTGGCGAAGTAGTCAGTGCTCTCAACAAAGGAAGTGCCCTCAACACCTTCTTAGATGGGTTTGCTTTTCAACTTTTTCCCATGGTCTTTGACCTCTGGGTTGCCGCCGTCTATCTTTTCATCCGATATGATGCCTTTTATTCTCTTGTCATCGTTGGAGTCATGTGGAGCTATATTTATATTACAATTTACATGGCCAAATTCAGAGGCAGAGCTCGCCGAGAAATGGCAAAAAGAGACCGGGAAATGGACGCAACCAAGTGAGTAAGCTCCGAGCACCTTATTGCTTTATACTAAATTAAACCTTGCTTAAAGGACCGATGCAATCATGTCCTACGAAACTGTGTGCTACAATAGCGCTTTTGCAACAGAAACCTTGAATTTCCGTCAGGTTGTTAAGAAATTCCAGGAAGCAGAGTTTTCTGTGCTATATTCCCTGAACCTTCTAAATGTGACTCAAAACCTGATATTTACCTTCGGCGTCACCGTCATCGTATTCCTTTCTGCGTATCAAATTTCTGTTGGGCGGCAGACCGTTGCTACGTTCGTTAGCCTTTTAGCGTATTTCTCGCAGCTCCAAGCTCCCTTGGCTTTCTTTGGAAGCTTTTACAATCAGGTCCAGAACAACTTGGTTGATGCGGAGCGAATGCTAGCATTAGTAACATCCCTTCCATCTCACTGCAATGGTAATCGCTAATTTATGTTTGTAGTTCAAGCACCAAACACAAACCACTGATGGACCCCATGCACGTCCACTTCCACACTGCACGGGTAGAATCACCTTCTCAAACGTCAATTTCTCCTACGATCCACGCAAACCCGCGCTCGATAACGTCTCCTTTACCGTCGATCCAGGGACTACAACGGCCGTTGTAGGAGAAAGTGGGAGCGGCAAATCCACATGTCTGAAACTTCTTTTCCGATTCTACGATGTTGACAGTGGTGCCATCTTCGTCGATGACAACGACGTCCGAGATATCACCAAAAGCTCTTTGCGAGACCAGATCGGCGTGGTGCCTCAAGACACAATCCTGTTTAACGCAACGCTCATGTACAATCTCCTCTACGCAAAATCCGACGCCACGCTCGAAGAAGTATATGAGGCATGTCGCGCGGCAAGTATCCACGATAAAATCCTCGGGTTTCCAGATGGCTACGACACACCGGTTGGGGAAAGAGGTCTTAGACTCTCATGCGGCGAGAAACAGCGCGTAAGAACATGATGATCTACTGCTCTAGGTCCACGTCCCTGTACACTGACATCACGCGGTAAAGATCGCCATCGCCCGCGCCCTCCTCAGAAAACCCCCCATCATGCTCCTGGACGAAGCCACAGCATCCCTGGACTCGCATACCGAGAAACAGATCCAGAGCGCGCTCGAGGCCGTCACGAGCAATCACACCACCATAACCATTGCGTTCGTCACACCCACCCACTTACCTCTCCACCCTACGTCCCGCGAGAAACCTTTACTAATCTGTTTCGTTACAACGATCTGTAGGCATCGACTATCAACCATCACCAAAGCGCAGCAGATCCTAGTTATGCATGATGGGAAGATTGTGGAGCGCGGCACGCATCCGGAATTGTTGCGGTTGGGTGGGAGATATAGCTCCATGTGGGAGAGGCAGACACAGGCGGCACGGACGGGGAAGGAGAAGTGATTAAGGGGGATTTTGTCTTGGGCGAATTATAAACATAGGCATGGAGAAGGGGGTACTTGGGCTCTAAAAAGAGCGTTGAAGGTTCCCAAAGGAATTCCTGGCGCCTTGGGCGATGAAGACTACTACCTCAAACGAAAATTTAAGCCGAACACATACACGCTCGCAAGCTGCCCATTTCCGAGATACTAGTACCGTGCATAGCCACATAATGGCCCCCAACCCCACCCTCCCCCCCAAACCCTATCCTTCCCAATCATCTAAGCCAAGAAACCATCGGCCCCCGAACTCGCCATCCCCCACCGCCCCCAATTCTTCCCCCACATGCCCACCACGCCGATGCCGCTACGTGCAAGTCTCGGTGTTGCCCGGGTCCGGTTGATGCTCCTTTGTCTTTTCGACGTGCTGTAACTAGACCGGGGGTTCTAGAGCTCTGACCAAAGAGACGACAGTCCCCCCAGAAAACCCATGGCGGAATCCACCCTACTCCCACCCAACCCCATCGCCGCACCGGTCGAGTTGAGCAAGACGCCGATGGTTTCCACGACGGCTGGGGAAGACGAAGCAAATCCGACCAAGGACCTAGACTATTTCCTCGCGCAGAACCCGACCGAGGTCGAGCGGCTTGGGTATCAGCATGAGATAATCAAGGATTTCATGGGCGGGAAGCTTGTCCTCGCGCCTGTGAATCTCGAGACAGAGGGTTTGCATATCTTGGATACGGCCACGGCGGATGGTCCTTCTCCCCACCTCTCGCAAACCATTCCCCCCCCCCCATGGTACTAACCCATCCCAGGCTACTGGCTCCGCGACCTCCAATCCTCCCTCCTGCACAACACAAACACTTATACTGGTACCGACATCGTACCCTCCTACTTCCCCTCCCCGCCACCCCCCCGCACCACCCTCGTCGTCCAATCAATCACAACCCCCTACCCCCCCTCCTGGCACTCCCACTTCGACCTCGTCCACCAGCGCCTCGCCCTCCCCGGCTGCGGCCCGCACCCCATGCGCCCCGCCGTGGACGCCCTCGCCGCCCTCGTCAAACCAGGCGGCTGGATCCAGCTGCTCGAGGCGGATCATTCGGGGCCCAACGAGCATGAGAGCCCGGCGATGTGGGATGCGTTTCGGTTGATTAAGGAGTTGTTTAAGGCGATGGGCGCAGGGAGTGAATATGCGAGGGAGCTGGGAGAGTGGCTGAGGGAGGGGGGGATGGAGGGGGTGGGGGAGAGGGTGTTGGATGTGCCGCTGGGGAGGAAGAATCCGAAGAAGGAGTTGGCGGCGATGGGGGTGAGGAGTTTTATGTCGGCGGTGGCGGGGTTGGTGGAGGTGGCGAGGGGTGAGTCGTGTTTTCTGTTTTCTGTTTTCTGTTTTCTGTTTTTCGTGCTTTGCTGGGAAATTGATGGGTGGGCCCCGTGTGCATTGCGTTTTCTGATGCACCATGCCTCCCAATATTCCCTGTGTATCCCTTCCGGGATCTAGGAAACCAAGGCGAGATAGCAGTAGAAGTAACGATGCTCCAGGTATCACGACTTCGTTCTCAACCGAGGAGCTTGATGGGTTGGTGCCGCGAGTTGAGAAGGAATTGACGGAAGTTGGGTGTTTTCATCGTATTTATGCCGTTTGGGGACGTAGGCCGTTGAAGTCAACAGTCGTATGAGAAAGAAGAGTTTGGAGGACGGGGAATAGCTCCTGTATGGACAGAGGAGTATGGATAGTGGATCAAACAGTACATGAATTCCTTTAGCTTTAGTCAGACAGCTCCAAGCTTTACGAGAAATTCGATGAGAGGTCAGATTAACAAAGACTGGACTCACTTGTGAGGTAGCGGAGATGGAACACACCCTACGCCTCTTAGGTATCTTAAAGGTATGAAGAGCAAAGAGGCTCGCACTCATGGTCTGGATTATTGCGTCAGGATAACTACATCCCCCTTTAGCCAACTCCTAGTACACTATCATTATTGATTCCGCAGTCTACACAACCTCGCGGCCTTGGCCATCCTCTTTAACCTTCGTGCTCTCTTGATTGATCTTAGCCTCGTCTTCAACCTTCTCACTCTCTTCGATGTTGTTACTATCGCTGGTCTTTTCCCCTGAGTCCAGTCCGAATTCGGTTTCCAATTCCGTACGAAGCGTGACGTCTTTGGCAACAAACACTGCCAGGAAGCCCAATATCGCAAATGCAATGGCAGCCTCCCATACCGCCTTCAAGGCATCTGTATAAACGCTCAAAACCTGAGCACGTGTGTTGTGGGGCAGTGCCTTGATGAAACCTCCACTGGCATAACCATATGCCCCGCCGTTTACTAAGAGTGAGCGAACAGCCCCGTCATTTATCCGGCCCTGCAGTGCATTGAATCGTGCGTTGAAGATGATGGAAGGGATTGTGATTCCCCAGATGAAGCCAAAGCTACGAACGAAAGCAAAAGTGCCGGTAGCAGTGGCAACATCGGATTCTGGCAGAGAGGCTTGAATGGAAGGAAGAATGGTGGTCATTACAAAACCTAAACCAATCGCGGTGATGAGCTGGAAGCAAACCCATGCAGCCTTGTTGGAGCCAGAGTCGAGGATGGAGAACAGACCGCAACCGATGGCAGTGACTGCAAAGCCTGTCCAGTGGATCGGACGATATCGCCCGAATTTCGAAAGCAAAATGCCAGCAATAATGGCAAACGGCGCCAAAAAGACGTTGAGCGGAAGAATGTTGACGCCGGAAATTAGCGGTGAGGCGCCGAGAACAGCTTGGAAGTAGAGTGGCAGGAAGTAAACGACCCATTCCAACAGTAGAGCGGACACAAAAGTCAACCAGAAGCCCACAACTGATGTTCGATTGGCGAACAGACGAGGAGGCATGCTTGGCTCTTTACAAATACTCGAGGCTTGGTGCACGTGAAAACATCCCCAGCCAAGGAAGCCGAGAACGAGCGGCACTATAATTCGCCAGGATGACCATGGGTATCTTGTTCCACCAAGAATCAAGCCGAGCAGAATGGCACAGAGAGAGGCGATGAAGATGATGTTCCCTAAATAATCAACTCGCGCGAGCGATTTCTTCCAAGTGGGTTCTGGCTTGTGTTTCATTCGGAGAAAGAAGACCATCGTAACTAAGGCCGTTCCAGAAATTGGCAAGTTGATGTAGAACACCCAGCGCCACGACACCTGAGACAAGCCTCCTCCAGCCAAGGGCCCAATAGTAGTCCCGATAGCGGCTGTCGAAAGCATCAGACCAAGGTACTTGCCTCGTTTTCGCAGAGGCACCAGATCCGAGGTGATGAGATCGACCAGGACGAAAATACCGCCAGAACCTAGACCCTGTACCGTTCGCCCGGCAATCATCATTCCGACGCTATTGGAGCCGCCTGCAATACCGCTACCAAGTGCGAAGAAAGCAACAGATATGATCATTGGCATCCGGCGGCCAAAGATGTTGGACAACTGGCCGACCAAAGGTTGTATTGCGGTAGAAGCCAGAACAAACGAGTTGGCGATCCAAACGTATTGTTGCTGACCACCGATAGCCTTGGTGATTGTTGGGAGGGCTGTAGTAATGATGGTAGAATCAAAAGCTGAAGCGAAGGAAATTAGACACATGGAGAGAAAGACAAGCCAGAATCGCCAGCTATGCACCTCGGTATGTTGCGAAGGTTCCAGGATATCATTGGCTGGCTCAACCTGCTGAGGATCGTCCTTGGGTTCAATGTTTGGAGACGACGGAGACAGCGAGGCATCATGCTCGATTTTGGCTATTGGCCGTTCGTTGATGGTAGCCATCGCTGTCGTTGAAATCGATAGATGGAGTGATGGGACCTGTGGCGGTACAGGAGCAGAGATGGTTGATGTTATCAACAGTTGCAGAGCTGGTCCCCTGGAATCCTTGCAGCGAGGTTCTACGTAGTACGAAGATGGGGGCGCAAAGCCTACATAGTTTGTTAAAGGTTTTGATACTGTCCTGCTGCGTCAAGGAGCAGGTACTGTAATGTACTCCGTACATGGATGTATTTGTATGCATGAGCCGTATTCTATCTTTGGGTGCAGTGTGGTGGATCATTTTGTAAGCGCCAGGGTTAGGGTCCCTGAGCCTAACTAATCGAGCCATCCAGTTGACTAAGTGGACGGACCGCTCGGCCAACTGTACGGAAAGATAGCATTTGCGCTAAGCTATGCTTAGAACGTCCCTAATACCCTCTATAACCAGCGAGCCAAGTGACGTACTAGATATCAAACCTAGGATCGGATTCAAGCGTTGATCCGGGTTGAGAGAGTGTTCATTAAAATACTTAGTAAGTTCTGAGTCAGCAATAGTCGAAAACTGCGTTGCTTTTCATTGGTAACAGACTTGCTCGGGCAGCCGACGAACCTATCCCTTAAACCGTCATTAATCCTGGGGTGGCAGGATTAATGACGGTTTAAGGGATAGTACTTGTAGTATAGATTCCGCTAATGTAGCCGATTACGTAGTCCGTTTTTACTCGTATGGCTGCAAGTCATCCTTCCAAGAGACCAGAATACAACGAAGTACTATTCTAACAAGACAGTCAAGTAAGTCCAGCAGGTGGGATATCAACGCATCTCGCTTTGAATGGCGCGAAGTATGCCCGTCATATGGTGAATTCATGTGACAGGCCAATAGCTTCGAGAGCAGCTACTCTTTACGACTTGTATAGCGCAACCTTATCCCACAAGACTTGAAGTCGGCGTTCCAGCTCGCTGTAGCATGCAGCCCGTTCCTCGGATGTGCCTTGACAAGCCTGTCGGGGTCCTAACCGTGCAAGAGTGATGATCTTCTGCAGTGTCTCCGAGATCTGCTGAAGCTCCTTTAATACAATATCTGCACGCCACGCTCTCTGCTCCCTCGCGTCCATCCGAAAAGCCCCAAACCCCAAGCCCGGGGTGCCACCATCGCGTAGCCAGTCAGGAAGCCCATTTGTGGACCCGATTTGGCTCTCGCTGAGAAAACCCGCGCAGCCAACCTCGAGCAGTTCGACGATCTGGTAGATGATGACAGAAAAAAGCGCCATACACCGGAAACTTCTCGAGGCTTGTTGAGTATCCACCAGTCGACTAAGCTCAGTGATTGTTTGTCTAACAACCGTCAAGGAAAGATCTAGAGCCTTCAATTCCGCGAGAATATAATTCTCCAAGTTGCTAATAATATGGGTGCAAGCCAAGACGCAACGACTGTCTAAGTCTCGGTTTGGCGGTTGGCTTTGAACATGGCGTAAATGGCCCAAGGCTGGCTCTCTCCGTCTAGAGCTCTCGGCTCCACCTGCTTGGCTGTTATTGCTGTTGTCGTTGCTGTTCTGGTGACTGCTTCTCGATTGGTCATGAGTTGCACCTTCGATGCTGAAATCTAAGTCTGATACCATCAAGTCGTCGCCAATAGAAGAAAAGTTCTCACCGGAGGTGATAATCGAGGACACATGACTGGAAGCTGTGGTCGTTCCATCCGTATCGTTAGAATTCTCGAACAGGTTCGGTCCATCATCGAACATTCCACCATCAAATGACACGGTGTCAGTGGCGTTCAAGTTGGGTAGATCGGTCGTCCAATCCAAGATATCATCGTCGAAAGGATTGTGCACTGAGGGTTTGGGTGGCAAGACGGCGGGCGCAGATGGAGCTTGCCGTCTTTGAACTTCGGCAGAGGTTGTGGTTGTGGACACTGAGGCATCAGGCGGCTGTTTCTTCTTCGCCCTTGCCCCAGGGACTTTGCCTACTCGAGACTCGGTATAGACACAGTCTGCTGCAAGGCTTTGACAGCGCTGACATCCAGATCTATCGCCTGAACACTTCACCTATAGTCATATGCTGGGTCAGGTTCAGGTATGTACAGAGAGGCTTTGAGCATGTAGAAGTATCTTGACCTTCGCAGCATTACACTGGTTACACGCAGCTCTCCACTTGATGGAAGTATTTTTGGTTCGCGATTTTGTATTGGAGGACATGAGGCGTTTGCGGGTAATTTCCTACTCCGCATGACAACAAATATCACTCGTTCCTTGTAGAAAAAGTCAAAAGATCATAGAAAAGAAATGTCCCATTGATTCAAATCTACCCAGCGGTAATAAAAGCAGACGATGTGCCTCCGAGGCTCTGAGCTGGGGAGACGGAGTAACAATTGGTTCGCACGGTGAATTTATCAGGCCTGTTCCCCACGCACGTCTGTCGATTCCTCATACGTTTATCTACACCGCTTGCGCATGTGCATATGGGCGATTGGCCGAGCACCTGCAGCAGAATTGTCCTCCCATTCGCGGGAATGTCTGTTTTCGGGTCGCCGAGAACCAGCAATTGCATGCATTGTCATTTACTTGAAAAAGCTGTATTGTCTCCGCCTGAAGCATCCAAAGTCAAAAGCTGCGGTCTTTACATGAGAGGCTTCTGAAGGATTCGAAACGAACACCGCTATCCCTTAAACTGTCGCTAAAGCTGTCAGCTATATGTTACACATTACTGTACATTGGAACAGATGAGTAAGAACCCGGTGTACGGAGTAATTACATGTAAAATACAGATGGCAGCTTTAGCGACAGTTTAAGGAATAACGGTCAGGCTTCGTGTCAATTATTAAGCCCTGCGCGCATCCAAGGATTGTGCGCAAATGCAATGCACGCTTGCTTGGCTCCATCCAGAAGGCGTGGGGAACTATTCATGTGCAGACACATGGTCATTCTGGCTGTATTCCGGCAGCAACCTGCGATGAGAATACCTATAGCGTATCAATGACGAATACACACCACTCGACAAGGTCCTAAATCTGTCGATACTGCGGAGGATTACGGAAGTACGTACGGAGTAGAACAGCTGGATGTCCATGCAGGACCCTCAGGTGGTAGGGATCGTCAAACAAAGGTCATTCTCAAGGACCTGCATGCGTCCTCCATTATCATCGGCGTCGTTCCCTGAGAAAATCAGTTCTGTTGAACAACTCAACAACCTGTTCGCCAGCCCAAACATGGGTTTAACATCGTCTTCCAACGGCGGCCCGTGAGCCAACTGAACCGCTACGAGTTCGGCGCGCTTCAAAACTCGAAGCACGTTTCTCCCCACCACCAACTCCAGCTCTGCCCGGCCCACGCCACGCTGCACGAGTTCCCGAATCAAGTTGGGATATCGACCAACGTGCTCTAGTCCAACAGGGCCCTGTGCCATGCCATCAAAATCAGACCCGATCCCCACGTGTTCATACCCAATCAGTCGGCCAATGTGTTCGATGTGGTCGGCGACGTCGGCTATAGAAGCCTTCGACGGCTCTTCACAATTCAGGTACTCGGGGTAAAATGTCACCATGATGATTCCCCCATTATCCTTCAACGCGAGCAGGACGTCGTCCGGGACATTGCGAGGATGCGGGCATAACGCGAAGCTTGACGAGTGAGAAAACATCACCGGTGCTGCGCTCGTGTTCAAGGCCATCCGCATCGTGTCCAGGCTTGTGTGGGAGAGATCGATGATCATCCCAATTCTGTTCATCTCACGCAACAATGCAACACCAGCGCTCGACAGGCCTTGGTGGAGGGGCTTTGCAGGACCGGCGCTATCCGCGTATTTATTGTGGCAGTCATGAGTAAGAGTAATATACCGCATCCCGAGTCGATGGTACATTCTCAGTATGCTTGCGCTGTTGCCGATCTGGTGCAAACCTTCCGCTCCGAGAAAACTCGAGATAGCCGCTGATTCCGCGAAATTGCTCCAAACTTCGTCCGCGCTTGCAGCCATTCGAAGCAGTGTGGGAAATGCCAAATTAAAAGCATGTACCAGATCGATCTGCTGCAATGTGTCGTGCACAATCTCTCCATAGGCATTGTCAGAATAATCGTCCTCGACCTCAGGGCTAGATCACAACTAACATCAGCCAAAAACACGAGAAGAAGAAAAGTTCGTGGCCAGAACATACCATGGTACGTAAACACTCCAAAACTGCCCTCGAAGCCTGCCTTCTCGCAATCTCGGAAAATCAACTTGCCCGTCAATCCGAGTCGACTCCGTGATATTGTGAATATGGTTCTGACGGAATGCACGGATCCATATCGCAAAATCATTATGTCCGTCTACCAACGTCAGAAAAGAGCACACCCGAAATCTGTGAGAAAGCACAGTTACATACCTATCAGCGGTGTCGTCTGTAGTATTGCATCTACGGGGTCAACCGGCTTTGCAGGCGTTTGTACAAAGAGTCCATGGTGGTACCAGAAGAGGAACACCAGAAGCAGCAGGCATGCGGCTGCGATGCGAGATTTGGATTTTTGCACATTGTTACCAAAATCACGGTAGAGTCTTGAAGAAAAGCCAGAGTCCCAAACACGTAGGGTCGGAGGAATGATCTGAGCGTCTTCTACAGCCGGGAGACCCATCGTTGTGACTTGTAATCACCATGACGCTTGTTCAGCAATTACTTGATGACGCTTCACCACCGGATAGAGAGGAGACGAGCTGATCAACTGCTTATATTGACCATTCACATGCAAAATGTGGATTTTCTTGGCTAACTACAACGCTCTCGAAATCTTAGTCTCGGCCACCGAGACTGCAAGTGAAAGAGAATGCAGAGAAGTTGTGGTGTTACTCTTGCATCGTAGCATAGGCTCCGGCATGATTTTGTGAGAAGATCGACTCCTTCAACAATCCGAGACCTAAGTCACTCTTACACAACCAACAAATCCCTCCCCACCATCACTCCAACTCCCCCCCACCTCATCCCTTTAACCCTTCATCTCCCTTACCTTCCCGCTCGCCCCCCACATCCCTTACCTGCGACCCTGCGCCTTCCTCCTCACCTGAATACTCTGTTCCAAATTCGGCGCAAACTGCCCATTCACTGACAAACTCGGCGGTCTTTTCAGCACAACCCCCTTACCCGCCCACCTGATATCGTAGTCCATCAGCAACATGCCGAAGATGATTTTTGCCTTGCGCACGGCGTAGAAGCGGCCGGGGCAGGCGTGTTTGCCGTAGCCGAATCTAAAAATATACTGTTTAGTCTTTGTCGAGGGGGGTCTAGAGTTGTATATAAGCAATATGCTTACGCAAGATTCGTCGTCGACACCGTAGCCGCGCTCCACGTCTGCTCTTCCTCCCCCTCCGCCCTTTTTCCAGCGCCATCACGCTGCTGGCGGGTGAAGCGGAACCCGTCGAAGACGAGGCTGTTTGCGAAGTTTGCGGGATCTTGCTGGATCGCCATGGCGGGGATGGCGATGCAGCTCCCTGCAGGTAAGACCAGACCGTCGTGGAAGCGAAAGGGTTCGTTCATGATTGTGCGGGCACAGGTGACTTTTTACGGTGGTGGTGGTGGTGTTAATTTTGATGGAAGGTTTGGAGGGAAGGGGAATTGGAAGGGAGGGAGACGAACCAGAGCCAGTGGGATAGAGGCGGTTGATCTCGCGGATGTAGCTATCGAGCAAGGGCATGTTGTTGAGGGATTTCTCGGACCAGCCGTGGGTTGAGACTGCTTTGTCAATCTCGGCGACCAAGGGCGATAAGTATTTGGGTTCCATAAGGAGCTGGAATACCATTTGCGTGACAAGGCCGCCGGTGGCGGCGCTGCCGGCCCAGAGGTTGTGCAGGACGTGGAGGGCTATACGGCGGGGGTTGTTCTCTTTGGGGAGCGAGGTCGCGAGCTCGATCGTCCAGTCGATGGCGTTGGGATTGGATGAAGGCTTTGGATCAGAGGCTTTTCGATCCAGGTGCTGCTCCACTACGGGTAGAACGACTTTGAGGGCCTTTTCGAGCTTGCGGCGATGGCGGAAAGAACCGATCCAGGAGCCGAAAGGTCGCAGTGGACCGAGTGGGATCATAGATAGAAACATTCCGTTGACGAATATCGATTCTGAAAATTCCATTGAGACGTCCAGATAGTCGTTGTTCCGGCACAGTTCTTCTCCTGCGAGGACTCGACTTGTAACGCGGTGCATGATCTTACTGAAGGTTTTGGCGGCGTTCAGGTCTTTCCATTCTGCGTCAAGTAAGCCAGTATCGCCTTCGATGTGTATCTAGAAGATCGAGAAACCTACCATTGCCATCACCTAGTTCGACGCCAAATGCGTAATTACATTCATTGGCCAGCACAGGAACGAGCAACGCTATGTTCAGCAAAGATCAACGTCAGAGTTGTTTCCCCGTGATGTCCAAAAGAACATCCTTATCGAACACTTACGAAGCTGAGGATTCAAGCGTTTGTTCACCACATCTATCATGACATTCGAAGTATAAAGATCGCCCACAGAGCTGCCGAGGCTGAAAGCCTGCGGAAACAGATGAGTGACTTCGCGTCCATTCTCAAGTCGTAAGTCAACTACATGCATCACTTATATTCTTGAAAAAACTTAGACTTTGACTGTCCGCTCGTTTGAAATCGGGCAGATACTTTGGAGGTAAGAAAGTGTATTCTTTGGCCCACCATTTCATTGTAAATGGGTGATTTAAAGACTTGTGTATCTGGAGATCTCGCAATTTAGAAACAGCTCTGGCCAAGTCAAGTCAACAGATTGAACCTCACCTTGTAGTAGCCTTCCTCGACGTATTTGTCGATGGTCCAGGTCATACTTACTTGTCCAGGCATCATTTGCAGAATCCAGGGCTTGCCTAGTCGCGTGAAGCGGTGACCTGTAGGTTTGGAATTCGTTGCGAGCCAGTACAGGATGCCAAAAGAGAGAGCCAGCAGCACTGTTGGGTAGCTAAGGTCAAAATTCGAGACGTTGCTAAGCAAGGGTTTGGAAGCCATCGCGCAAGCAAGCAATTGAATATGAAAATATAAAAGTGGAAGATGCTTGAGAATTTGGTTTGATGTTCACCGCCGCCCATCGATTATGTATTTGAGCGGTCTGTCTTTGGAGCCGGCCACCGAACAAAGTCGCGATATGATGAGCACCGAGCATTGATAATGGGATATATACATCCATCCGAGAAATCTAGATCAGACAGTGGTCTTAGAAAATCCGTATCAGTCTTTGATGTCTGGTGACGAGTAGAGTATTCTTTCACAAAGAACATCTGTGTTTGGATGTAGGATCCACGTTTCTGCATTTCTGTCCCAATCCTTTCCATGCTCCACAAGACTAAATCTGTAGTTCTCGACCAAATGCACGAGAAGGATTTTCATAATGAGATCTGCCACATATCTCCCCATGCACGTTCTCGGGCCAAAACCGTACCGCCAGTAGTTGTACCTAGATTCGAGGATTTTCCGCTCGAGGAACCGCCGAGGTCGGTATTCCTCCGTATCCTCCCCCCAATATGGATTACGCATGTGGAGAGAGTGAGAGTCAATCACAAAGTCGGTGCCTGCGGGAACGAGGAAACCACTGACAGTACGGTCCGTCGGCGCAGCCTGCGGGACTGAGAATGCCGCCAATGGTTTTAAACGTGCCGATTCAAGTATCGAGGCGAACAACACGGTCGAAGAACTTAGCAGGTAATCTTCCCACTGGCCGGGCACTGTTTGGGCTTCTCTTCTTTTGTCGATGATCTCGTTACGGAGATCAACTTGAGCATACTGATGGGCACCTAAGAAAAGCAGATTCCAGGAGATACCGCCAATTGTGACGTCCAGATTTGCAAAGAGCATCTCGTCCAAGGTTTGACATAGCTGGTCGTGGGAAATTGTACCGCTTTGTACTTCGCTATACATCTGCACTATTGGTGTACTAGTCCCATTGGCTAATGACCTCTTACGTGCTACATCATTAAAGGTACCCCATGCATTCTTGAACCTAGATAGATTTCTGTTAATCTCACTTGGGAGGTACTTGCTGAATCCAAAACGCGACAGCTTCCCTGAGATCATTTGCCGAAAGAGCAACTCTCGTACAGGAATGAGTGCCTGGAGTTCAGCTTCCATGTCTGAAGATAATTCGCCATATATGATATCAGCAATAATCCAGAATGGCAGTAGTTTGAGATCGTCCACAGGGTTGACGAGTCCTTGGTTGAGTCGACCTTGGGACTGGAGAGAATCCAAATGCTGCTTGGTGCGTCTCTCTATAAGCGGTATATAACCAGTCGCTTTTGTATGAAGAAATGGTACACTTGTTACGCAGCGGAGTGCCTGCCATTCAGTTCCACTTATCAAGCCGACGCATTTGCCCAAGATCTCCCCCATAAGCCAGCCGCCATTGTTATTTACGGCCTTGACGTGTTTGTGAGAGTCTTTGAACACAGCTTGAACATCTTCTGGTTGAGTCAAGACGCTGTTGATTGAGAAAGCGTGTCATTAGCATTGTAAGGGTTGCTGCTCGGAACAAAGTGTTTACATTTCTGACGTCATGCCTGACCAGATTCGGTAGATCTTGCCATGCTTTTGCCCCCAAAGCTCGCTATTTTCCATGCCCTCGAGAAATTTTCCAACGTCACCTTGACCGTTTGGCCAGCGATAAGGACAAGTTGGTAATGTTCTTTTGCCATCTAGAGTCTTGATGGGGCGGATCGCACAGAGAAAAGCCTGGTTTTTGTTCTCTTAGCTACGGACTATCGCAAGGCCAGCAACGACAACCATCACTTACATTTATCGCAGAAGAAATTATGTCGTTGACGCGCGCTCGAGCGAAAGAACTCAGAATGAGCCAAAGAACTAGGATTACCAAGCACACAACAAACGTTGCCGGGTTGGACACGTGGGTGTACCATCCAGAAGAGCTTGGAAGAAGCATATTTGGTGAAACCCTTTTGTGGGATCTCAACGGGAAGAGGAATATTTCTGTGTGAGAAGCTTGGCCCTTGACGAAGCTTAGTGGGGGACCAATGTATAGGGGCAGAGTATTTTTGTACGGGCACAGAATGGGTCTTGGATACTATCAATTGAAGCTCTCTTCGGATACCGACAAATGAGGGAACATTTGTCCCTCTTCAACAGGCAGCTGATGATTGGTCTACCGCAAATTGATACATAAAGCTCTAGAAGAACGCTAACATCTAAGGATTCCACTTCGCTTCGTGTTTCCTGGATTACGACAGGACTACTTCCAATTGTGAATGGCCGTATGTTGGGCCTTGAGCCAATATCTTTCGGACAGCGTCTCGAGCCAGCATGCGCTCGCTCCAGACCTGGATGTTCGGCCAGTCTTTGATGTCTACCCCCAGAAATGTAAACATCCATGGCATTGCAAAAGGGAAGTAAGAGAGGTCAGCAACGGTTGGGCGGCCAGGGAGAGCAATGTAGTTCTGTTCAGACGATGAAAGCCGTTTATCCAGAATATCCCATTGCCTAAGACAGTTCGAGTGCAGTCTTTTTACAATTTTAGCTTTGAGTTTCACAGACGTTTGGCAGGAGACTTTCCATACTTAGAGACGGTCTTTGGTAAGACTTCTGGGTTTTGGCGATTGGGATAACCCTTGAGGAAGTACAGCCAATATTTGGCTGTCGCTCTGATGGCCGCATAGAACCTCAGCCAACCCATGTTCCGCACATATTATGTTCAGATCTTCAAAACTCACCCTAAGCCCGCTGTTTGATATGCGGTCCAGGACAAAACAGCTGCTTTCTCCCATGCAGTACGACCACACCAGACGCCACCGGTATCGAATCGATCTGTCAAATACTGGAGGCATGCTGTCGATTCGAAAACAACGACTTCTTGTTTAGTTTCTGGGTCCTCGTCCCTCAGAGCCGGCACATAACGTTCAGGGTGAATATTATAGTACCACTGGTCCTTGGTATCGATCACGGAAATTACATGAGAAAGATCTAGCTCCTCTGCCAATATGAGAGGCTTGATATAGTTTATATAAGAGGTTGAGTCGGCTACCTCGTCGAGGGCACCATCAGTAAAGGGTCACCATTTTTTTGAGGTTACAGCTAACCTTTGATGATATAGAGAATAACACGACCATCATACGTTGAAACACCATTCACGATCTCGCCACTTGGGCGGGCGTGGGGTTTTGCTTCATCCTCACCGCGCTTGGCACCCTTGACATCGAGATCAGTGTTATTCATGGCTGCCTAGCAATCCACTGCAAATATTACGTGTCAGCAGTGACATCGACAGCTATCCAGAGGAAAAGTCTGATATTTTTCAATCGCATAGCTTTCTTTTTGAACTACTTCTTACGTTTGAGCGAGAAATATTATCAGCGCCCCCTCGAATGCATACATCGCCGGGAACCGAACGAGACCCGCGGATGCGCCTGCATGGCGCAGGCCTCGAAAGTTCACAGACAGTGTCCCGCATCATGAGAATTAATAAGCGTTATCTGACTCAAGTATTTTCTAGTTTTCTCTTACACCATCGATTGCGCAAAGACTCCTACCCAGGAGACTTGATCAAAAGCCGAAATGGGCGGCACTACCACCCATGACAGCCATGAGCTTAATTCGGCTCCAAACTTAGATCTTCACACCCCGACTGGCTCAATCGTACCCCATCTCCTTCTGCTGGCCTCGCAGCTTGTCGCTCTTGCGTCGCCGCCATTTCGCGGCAGGCGCCCTCTGTTTGGTGCTCTCATAATTGGCCTAATTATCATCTCTCAGCTCAATCCGCACTTTACCAACGATATTGCGCGTGCCCAGCCCTTCACCATCGGCTGGTCAGTCTATCTTTCGACTCTTGAGAAAATCCTATTTTCTGCCCATCCCGGGCCTGAAGCGAGTCTATGGCGCATCGACAAGCCGTCGCACGAAGCTCTCTCCTACGCAGGCTTTGGACCTCAGAAGTTGTTATGGACCTCGGTGCTTATGCTTAATTTGAGGGGGATACGATGGAACTTTGAGGTCAAGAATGTTCCTAAGGCAAGGAAGACCGATAAACGGACGTTTCTTGTGACCCAGAGTCTTGATCTGGTTTATTATGTGCTCATGACCGATTTGGTGGTTCAGCTTGGTATAAGAATGTTTTACACTGCACCTGGCGGCCAAGTCGGCGCGTTGAACAGTAAATATGTGACGTTGCGGCATCCAGAGTGGTACTGGAGTTTCTTCAAAGCGTTGGTGTTTGGCGCAACTCCCTACTACATGTGCAGCATGCAGTATACCATATTCTCAGTACTTGCCGTGTTGTTAGGTTTAAGCCAGCCACCGGTCAGTATTGCAACGCCAAAGGGGTAGAAGAGTGTTGAGCGTATCCCCAATTCAAAGCTTGTGTCTATGACGAGATTGAGAAGACCAATTAACATTGCATTTCCTCATAGGACTGGCCTCCGATGTTCGGTAGTATTAAATATGCAACGACAGTCCGCAATTTCTGGGGGAAATACTGGCACCAAACGATCCGCAAGGTGTGTTAATTTGCGTGTCTCCCAGATATCCTATTACTACCGCTCCATCGCCTCTAATTAATGGCCAAATTGTCCCTGGCTTCCCTTTGCACCTCTATCATTCCGCCCAATAGGAATGTGCTAAGAATAAAACATCCAAACCAGTCTCTCACGGCATACACCTCCGCCTTCGTCAACCTCCTCGGCATCAAGCGCGGCACGAACCTCTCCTCCTACACCCAACTCTGGCTCGCCTTTGCCATCTCCGGAGCCATGCACGCCAACTCAATGCTCGGCCTCCCGCGCCCGCTCAACATCACCACCACCGAATGCACAATCGGCATGCTGCAATTCTTCCTGTGGCAGGCGTTTGCAATCACGAGCGAAGATTTTGTCATGTGGCTCTGCAGGCGCGGCTTTGGCGGAACGGGGCCGCGGTGGATGAGAGCGTGGGTTGGGGGGGCGTGGGTCGTGGGGTCGTTTTGGTATTCGATGGCGTTTGCGGGGGATGTCATGCTGAGGATGCGCTTGGGGGAGGAGACTTTTTTGCCGGGGACGGTGGTGGGGGGGTTGGTGAGGGAGTGGGTGCCGGTTCCGCCGTGAGGGTGGAGATGGCGATGGTGCAGGTGGAAAACTTAGGACGTTTCTTTGGACTTGCATGTTAGAGCTTATGATTACTCACTAGAAGGAGATGAAAGTTAGCAGAAAGCAGCCGATTTGCGTAGCGAGCAGCTATGGTTACTAGTAGTATTGTAGAGAACTGGAAAGAATATAATCATGAGCTCGAGTTCAGTCATAACACCAGAGCGATAAGAAGAATTGGAAAAGAGGAACATAGGCGAAGAGCTATCAACTTCTGTTCACTGAATTTCCTCATCTCCCAGTGACTAGATAGACACCTTCTATAGAGTATCTTTTAGGCTACATTACGAAGGTAGCTTCTGCCTTTGGTATCAACGTATTTAGCTAGCCCAACTCCATCTGAGGTCGATTCCTCTTTCCACCGCTCAAACCATAGACTTATGCCCCAGGTTCTCCGCCTGCAGCTGAGCGGAAGCACCCGCGGCAGCCGCAGCACCGGTGAAGAGTGCGTTCGGTGCAATCTTAACCGGATAACTTGCGTCGCCTGCGGTAAAGACCCCAAGCAAGCTCGTCTGATAAAATGGTGGAGTTGACTTGAGGTCGCCTTGCGGCGATAATTCCAAGTTCAACTGCTGCGCGAACTTCCCTGTCAGCTGGCACTTGGGTTTGTGAGCCAAGAAACCTTCGACGGCTTTGCTGCCGTCGGAGAAGTGTAGGATGATTTCGGCTCGGTGAGGCCCTTTCTCGAGACGTGTGATTGTGCGCGTGTCGACTTTCATCTTCGAGTCGGGGCCTAGGGCAGCGGTGAGGGAATCGCAAAGGGGTTGGGAGCCGTTCGTGTAGATGTTGACGCCTTTGGGGGTGAGTTGGAGGGCATTGCGCGCGAAGTGGAGGGCTGGTGGCGGGGCGGCTAGGTCGCCGACGGCAAGGACACCTGACGAGGCACTGTCGCGCTCTTCGTAGCCGTGGCAGAAGAGGCAGTGGAAGCTGGTGGAGAGGTTGGAGTTAGTCGCTAGGGAATTTCCACTAAGAAATTAGGAGCTTTACATTCCCTTTACCCAACAATCGTCGTACCCTTCAATGTCTGGGTAAACATCTGTGACTCCCGACGCCAATATCAACTTCTTTCCCTTCCACACCATACCATTCGCGTCCGTGGCCTCAAAGGTGCCCTGTTCCGTCTTTGAAAGCTTCTCGGCCGCACAGTCTTGGAATCGAACTGTCTGATACCCTGTCGTAATGTTCTCTCTTGCCGCAGCTCGGAATTCCGTCGGAGCTTTGTGATCCCAGGTCAGGACAGTGTGCATATGATTGCTACCATCGTTGCGATACTTATGCGAGTCGAAGACGACGACTGTATGGAGTTGGCGGGCCAGAGTGAGCGCTGCCGTCAAGCCTGCTGGTCCGCCTCCCACGATGAGAACGTCTACCGAATGAGAGGTTGCCATTTTCAACGTTGATGTTCGATAGGCAGGAAGGCTAGGTCTCTTTCACGCACTTGATTTTACCGTTGTAGATTCGAAGCTCAACTGTAAGGCCTGGCGATGGCCATGGCTCGTAACGGTTGCCGAAACGGCTGCCTGCTGTGTAACCCAAAGTGAAGTGCCTTCCAAGTTGGGATACATGTTTCGGACACCGGATACAGACAAACGAGTGCAGACTGTGATCAAGACAAAAGCTTGCATTCTATTTCTCCTAATGGCTAGCAACACTGGTCTACTGGATGGCTTACTGTTTGCCTTTCGTTTACAATTCTTATGTTGCAACATATTTTCTAGGAAAACCACACGTCACCCTTGTCTGCATGTTTGGGATTGATTGATTTCGTTCTCTCCTTTGCTCCAGCCAGTCATGGCGCAATTTTCATCTTTCAACGACGTCCTCATCATTGGGGGAGGCCATGCCGGCCTCTCTGCGGCCTTGACATTGTACCGCGCGCTTCACACTTCAGTTATATTTGACGCTCACAGGCCTCGCAATTGGCAATCTTCCCCTGTCCGTCTCACGCCGACATGGGAGAATCAAGATCCGGAGAAGTTCCGTGAAGCTGCCAGAGCAGAATTGCGGGAGAGTGGTTTGTGCCGATTTGTCGACGCCGGTGTTGACCGAGTGGAGAAGCTAGACAATGGGATTTTCCAAGCTGTAGATACCAGTGGAGAGATTTGGCTAGGAAGGAAACTCCTTTTCGCGACTGGCATGGAGGACGTTTTCCCGGCTCTTGATGGTTATGAGGAAAACTATCCCACACGAATGTTTGTGCCATTCCATGTCTAAAATCTGATACCGTCGTTTCTTTACTCTCCAACCACGCCAACCGAAAGGCCATGTTGCTGACCTCTGCCCCTTCTTTCTCCCTGACAGATTCCCATGCATGTTCCAATTCGGTTACGAACAGCGCGGTGCCCCCTCCGCAGGCCTTCTCGCCCTCGATGGCCTCGCCAACCCTCTCCATTCCGTGAAACTCGCCGGCGATGCACATAAATTCGTAGACACAGTCACCATCTACACAAATGCCAACCCTGATCTTGCAGCCGAAATCTCTCACTCGCTACAAACACCAGACATCCACGTCGACGACCGAGGAATCTCCCGCCTGGTGCCAGCTCTGGGAGCTTCCAAAGCGTCCTCGTCCTCGGAAATCAGTATCATATTCGCCACCGGGGAAACAGTAACCGAATCCTTCCTGGTCCACCGCCCCCTGACGAAACTGAAACACACGCTGCCCGAGCAGTTGGGCCTGGAGTACGGCGCCGTGGGCGAGATCAAGACGTCGCCGCCGTTCTGCCAGACGAGTGTGGAAGGGGTGTTTGCGGCGGGGGATTGCGCGTCAATGATGAAGATTATTCCAAATGCGATTAGTATGGGCGCATATGCGGGAGCGGGAATGGCGAGGGAGTTGCCGAAAGGGGGTGTGGAGGGTGTGGATGAAAATGGGGTGAAGTGAGATAAGTCAGGAACGTAGGGGGAGGCAATTCTATATCTGTAAGCTTTCTAATTGGGTATGTCTCTCATCGAATCTCTCCCAAACCCTGTACCTTTTACAAGAGAACTCAAGCGTTAGCGATCTCTGATATAGCCATTACATCAAACTACACTACCTTTGACGAGCAAGACAACCGACCATCTCGATGTGTAATTCGGAAATTAGTCGTCCAGGATCAGCACTCACCTCGAATCATTCCAACACCCCAAATCGCGTCTTCCAATGTCGCCGTCACCAGCAGCTTAAAAAACCCAACTCTTCCGCGATTCCCTACAAGATTCCTGCAGCAGAGCCTTCATGCGTACTGCAAACCCTGATGATGTCTTTTCTCAAGAGCGCTATCAGCATAGTCGATCGTAGATAGAGCACCTTCGCCTCTACAATTTTTTTGTTTACGCTTAATGCTCATGCTTCCAGCTGCCGGTACGTTCTCGGAGTGGGCCATAATTATATACCTGATGGGTATTTGTCTTGGTCTACATTGAATTCTAATAGCAGTCTCACGCAATGCGACTCCTCCATAAAGCCGAAATCGACATCACTGATTCGGACCTTTGATGGGTTATAACCGACTATTTGGACTTCCTGTTGTAGATATTTCAAATATATATTTCATCACATGCTTTTGACTGTATTCATGTCCAACCAGTATTATCAACCATCTTTCTCTGCTTGTCAGCCGGAGAAATCATTGTCGATGGAAACTGTGAAGAAACATTCAATCTGCAACCTCAAACCATCGACGAATGAATTCCCTGAAACGCAAATGAACTGTTATACTTTGAGTCAGCGAGGTCATACGCAAGTTGGAGTTGCGGGGAGATGGCACTCGAACACCACCTTCTTACTAGTTTTTGGAACCACTGCTTCAAACTATCTACAAAATGGCCGCCGAAAGTAACAACGACAAGGCCCCGGAGTTCATCGGGGTTTTTGCTACGGGTACTATGGTCGCTATGTTTCTTGTATGCTTGAGATTGTGGGTTAGGGCTAAGATCCTTCGAAAAGTGGCCCTGGATGACTGGTTAGTGGTTACTTCCTTGGTAAGGTCTAGCTTCTTTCATTTCTTCCAATATATAACAAGTCCGAGGGTGCATGACATCCTCGGCCTCTGCGGATGGTAGCTTGATGTCCTCTGCTGCATGAGGCAGTGAGGTACATGGTATGGTGGTAGACGGTGGACACATTGTTGGAAGGCAACTAGTTCTTTGATCGAAATAAAACGGTGCGACAGTGCGTATGTAGGAACTGCCAACAGAAGGTGTGCGGCTCAAATTATTCGGGAATGAAGTAAGAAATTCTTGCCTCGAAAAGTTAGATGTGGTGGAGAGAGACTGCACCACACACATTGGGGAATTTGGACGCTTTAAAAAGAGGTCAAGCCAGTACGATCGTTAACTGCAAAGGCACGAGCCGATATATCTAAGATAGAACCTGAGGCCATCATTTTTAGATCGGCTTTTAGGGGGGTATGTATAAGATGCCTCCACACCAAAAAAATGTGAGCAAGTAGAAGATAGTTCAGATTAGGAATCTACTTGATCATTGAGTCAGTAAATGATTCTATTGCTTCTGAATCTTTAACTATTGAATATATACTTTTTAGCAATGAAATTAGTTACTCATTGAAGTTATTGATTGACATTGAAGCAGCTGATTATTCATTCATTGATAAAGTAACTGCGCAGATTGTTTATGATTAGTTGTAAATTAAGTCTTTGACTTTGATCAAAGCAAAGTCAATACAAGAATTCAATGATCATTATGTAAAAAGAACTTATTATTAATGTCATTTATTTGAATCTGACAGTTCAAAACCAGCTAAAATTGACTATAAGCTCATCAAGCTAGCATCAGTCAAAAACATCTGTTTAGCCGAGCTTCTAGCTGGCAAGCTCTAATAGTCACTCACCAACAACTAATAGCTAGCTACAAGCGCTTGCATCTTTTGATGACAGTCATTTGCTCAATCAGCTCAAAAAACATCAATTACTTTAAAATTCAATGCGTAATACATGATATCTTTTCATACAGTTTCTACATTCAAGGTTTATATGTAATATATCATGTGATGAGTTGATTAATTGACTAGCTATTTGACCATCTGTTTAAACGAATTATTGACTATGAAGGATGCTTGGTAGGAAAACATGAAGGGAGCCATGGAGGGTGTTGTTAAGACCATGCCTAGAGCGAGTCATAGAGGTACGTGTAAACCAAGTGGTATACGGGTAAACGAGGATTCAAAGCTAAAGAGCAAGGTCTACGAGGTGCGAAGGCTATATATACAGAGGGAAGGGAAGCGCTAAGCCCGATAGGGCCTTAGGCTCGCTCAAAGGACACGCGTCCCAGTAGAAGGCTGAGCACGCTCGTAACAATAATGATCATTGATAAATGCTTGGTAAACTTTCTATAGTCGTTTGATCTTCTTGAGTTATCGAGAATTTCTTAATAATTAGCTCTATCATAATACATACTCTATTATATCTCTATTGTATCTGTTTAGAATATTACATTGTCATATCATTCTTTAGACATTGTCTACTCTACTGATAGACGTTGATCATCACAGTTCTAATTATTTCAAACTCTTTTCAGAAATGATGATTCAATATTCAAGCATGATCTCTGTGATGTGATTGCAACGAAGTCTAATCGAAGGTCAAATTGACAATGTCACGACATTGCAGAAGACTATACTTAAAAACAAACGTATAATGAAAATCGAAGATGAAGATGCACTCTCTCTAAATATTAATGAACAGCTGATTCAAGCTATTGCTCAACATGATGAACTGCATAAGAAATGAGAGGTAAAAGCTTTTTGCACAGAGATAAAGAATCTGTAATTTATTGAAATGATATCAAAAAGTTTATGAGCTTTCATTCAAGTTTCTATGAAGAGTTCAATTGACTATCATATCATCTTCATAATATCAATGATGATGAAACTTAATCAACATAATATTTCAATGCAGAAGTGAAGATCTTTGATGTCTTTACGATTATATCACGACAAAAATATTCAAAAACATAAAACATAAATTTGTAATATTGAAATGATGTTTTAAAACATTTCTTGACATTTTAATAGTATTGAAGCAAAAATCTTGTACTATATAATCTATTTAAAGAAGAAATCAAAGAAACTTTGATACAATCATAAAGAAAATGTATCTGCATCTCAGCATATCTGATTCAATTTTATTGACTTTCTTTTAAATATTATTGAAGATTCAATAAATCAAGATATAAATGTGACTCAGCAGTATGCTGATGTATTGCAACATACAAATCAGATGATATGAATGTTTATGATTCATTTGATTACTTTGAAACATCAACTTTCATTGTATAATGATAAACATAAGTGATTTCATTTATTTATCAAGCTTAAATCTGAACTGCGCATAATTATCATTAATGTACAGATGATTTCTACTACTTGAAATGCATTGATTGATCTTGTTTTCAAATTAAAGATTAACTTACAGAAGCAACATGCATTGTCATTAAAATGACATTGAAATGATGATTTTCATGATCAGAATAAGATCAGCAAAAAATTTCATTTGAAGCAAAAGAAATCTCATCAATCAGTTAAAATTGATTTATTATCAAAGTCAAGCATAGGTAAAAACTTGTCTGAGATAACTTATTATATATGCAGTCAAAAGAATTATTACATTAATGAATGCATAGATGAAAAAGCTAAGAAGATGAAATCTGATGTTAATCAAGTATTTGTTGATTTGATGATCACTTAAGATCAATTGTCAAAAAAAGAAAAGTTTTCAATAAAAACTTTAAATCATCAAGAAAAAAGTAAAAATAAAAAGTCATTTTCGTAAAAATTCTTATATATAAAAAGCATATAATTCAGAAAGATCAGAAGATAAAAATGAAGATTTAAATGAATATTAACATCAAGATGAATGTTATTAATCAATATTTCATCATTGAGCAAAGTAAGTTTTTATTAAACATCAATCTTTCAAAATTAATTTGAATGAATGATCAAAATGTTTATTACTATGACATTTATAAAATGCATTATTGATTCACAGACAGCTGAAGCATAATAAAAAATACAAGTATCTTTTATGTTATTGACAAAAAAGAATCTTCTTTGATTTTAAATATATTAAGTATGCAGAAGAAATATATTTGAATAAACATGATTTTTTTTTTTTTTTTTTTTTTTTTTTGTTTGTTACTCGATTCAACACCCATTATGGGCCTATGCGAGTTTCTATATATTGTAGCGGGCGCTGCGCTAGCGTAGCGCCCTTTCCGTATCTATTACCGCTTTTCCTGCGCCCTATACTGTAACTGTTC
>JAABUZ0100001306.1_pt1 | contig 48501 bp, 41 predicted proteins | sample 5562091 | NCBI WGS metagenome assembly JAABUZ01 (sample SAMN12813069, study PRJNA571459) | rock metagenome | isolation source: Antarctica rocks | place: Antarctica: Victoria Land, Linnaeus Terrace sud | collected 2015-12-21 | reverse complement strand
GTCCGTGACCGTGGCGCGGTCATAGAGGTCGCGTTCCCGCGCCTGCTGTTCGAGGTGCTCTCCGACTCCACCGAGCGGGAGGATCGTACCACCAAAGCGCGTCTGTATCGCGGCTGTCCGACAGTCGAGGAATATGCGTTCATCACCACGCGCTTTCGCGCCGTCGAAGTCTACCGCCGTGCCGGGGATCTGTGGATCGCAGAGATCTATCTACCTGGAGACACGGTCGTACTGAGCAGCATTGACGTCCGGATATTGGTCGACGATCTTTACCGTCGTAGCGCCGTTCCGGAGGGGCGGCGAGCGGACATGCCTCCAAACGTTCAGTCGTGACCAAGCCCCTTTAAGCAAGCAGATGATCAACGGCGTCGTGGCCACATACTGCTCATGGATGCGATGAGTAGCCAGGACAGCGATTGGCCGCTGCCATCTCCCGGATCAGCGCGATCGTCTCCGCGGACACCTTCGGCTTGTTCATCGTTGTGGCGCGCGACTTCCGGCGCCAGAATAGACGAAAGCCCTGCCGTCACCGACGCAGCAGGGTCTCGGGCTGGACGATGAGCAACGCGGGTTGCCAGGCGTGGACCCGTCCGGCTAGCAGGACAAGGATCGTACGGTCAGTCGGGGTGCAGCGCGGACGCTTGACACTCCGTCGCAGGATGAGAAGACAGAGATATCGTGCGAATGAGTCAAGTTTAGGCGACGAGTTTGGCGTGGTCAATCCAGCGGTCAAGGGCGGCCTCCAGTTTGTCGAAATAGGGGCGTAGGATTGTGTCGCCGGGTGGAGTCACGGGGGCAATACGCGCCAGGCCAGGACGCAGGATACGGGTGTAGACGCGGGTGTGGTGGTTGACCAGCGCCGTGGACCGCACGATCCAGGGGTACGCGCCGCCTGATCTGCCACACCAACGTCGGGTTCAGCGGTCACCACAGGCATGCCGTCACGCGCCTGGTGGCTGAGAAGCTCATGTGCCCTCCTCTACCGCGGAGAGACCGTCTAGCGCGAACGCGATGGCCGCGTCCAGCGCCATGGCCTGCCCCGCCGTCCATGCCTCTCCGAAGGCGTCCTCGCCCAGGGCCACGCGGCTAACCGCCAGCGTTTGCGCGAGGCCAGCCGCGTGCGCCGGGGGGAGCGCCCCACCCAGCCGCGTCCACAGGGCGTCGCGCGCCCCGCACAGCCGGGCGGCGCGCGCCATGTCTCCCCGCGCCGCGGCCACCCCCGCCAGCCCCTCCAGGCACCACGGTAAGTAGAGCGGGTTGTCGATGGCCGCGAACAGCCGTGCGCTCTCGCCGCACAGCGCCTCCGCGCGCTCCGCCGCGCCCGCAGCCAGCTCGACGTGTCCCAGGAGTGTCCGCACGATCGCCGCCGTCCAGCTCCCGGGCTGTGACAGCAGCGCCAACGCCTCGCTCAGCAGCGCCCGCGCGCGGGGGAGTTGCTCCCGCATGAGCGCGATGTGGCCTAACTGCATGAGCGACTCAGCCGCGCCGCGCTCATCCCCGCGCGCCTGGCGCAGCGCCAAGCTTTCCTCGTGGAGCGCCGTCGCCCGCTCGTAGCGCCCCTGGAACTGGGCCGCCACGCCCAGCACCCGGAGCGTCTCCGCCGCCTGCCCGCTGTCGCCCACCGCACGGACCAGGCCGAGGGCCTCCTCGCCCAGCCGCTCCCCCCGCGCGTACGCCCCCGCGTGCACGGCGTGCAAGGCCAGCCACTTGAGCATCTCGGCCATGCCGCGCACGTCGCCCAGTTCGCGGAACAGGGCCAGGCTCTGCTCGTAGAGCGCGCTCGCGCGAGCGGTATCGCCGGTGAGCCCCGCCGTCCCCGCCAGGCCGGCGAGCGCCGTCGCCTGGCCGGCCGTCTCCCCTTCGTCTTGTGCCAGGCTGAGCGCCTGCTCATAGCACGCCGCCGACGCGGCGTAGCGGTCCTGCTGGCGCGCCAGCAGCCCCCGCACGTTGAGCCAGGCGACACGGTCCCCCTGCGCGCCCCGCTGCCGGGCCAGGGCATCGCCCCGCGCGCAGAGTGCTGCCGCCGCATCGTAGGCCCCCTGCTCGATCGCCAGCAGGGCCGCCCCCAGCAGGGCCTTGGCGCGGGCGGGCGCGATGGCGTCGTTCGTAGCGTCGCAGTCCCCGCGGGCGAGCGCGTCCCGCAGCCAGCGGCGGCCTTCGCTCAGGTAGCCGCGGACCGACCAGAACCGCCAGAGCGCGCTGGCCAGCCGCAGCCCATACGTGCTCTCCCCACCCTCCTGGCTCCAGGCGAGCGCGGCGCGCAGGTTGGCGTGCTCGCCCTCCAGGCGCTCCAGCCACGCCCCTTGCTCCCGTCCGCTGAGCCACGGTTCAGCCGCGTCGGCCAGGGCCAGGCACCAGGCCAGGTGCCTGGACCGCGGCGCCGCAGCCCCTCCTGCGGCCGCGAGGCGCTCCCCGGCATACTGGCGCACGGTCTCCAGCAGCCCGTAACGGACCTCTCCGCCCGCCTCCTGAGCCTGCGCCAGCGATTTGTTCACCAGCCCGCCCAGCAGGTCCAGGACCTCGGTGGCGGCGATCCCTTCCCCCGCGCAGACCGCCTCCGCCGCCTCCAGCGTCCAGCCCCCCGCGAACACCGCGAACCGCTCCAGCAGCCGCTGCTCCCCCGTGCTCAGCAGGTCGTAGCTCCAGTCCAGGGTCGCCCGCAGCGTCCGCTGCCGGGGCAGTGCGGTGCGCGGCCCCCCGATCAGCAGCCGGAAGCGGTCGTCCAGGCGGGCCGCGATACCCTCCACGCTCAGGCTCCCCACCCGGGCCGCGGCCAGCTCGAGCGCCAGCGGGATGCCGTCCAGCCGCGCGCAGATCTCGGCCACGGCGCGGGCGTTCCCCTCCCGCAGCGCAAAGTCCGGCTGCCGTTCCTGCGCCCGTGCGACGAACAGGGCCACCGCCGCCATCGCGCCCAGTTGCTCGACGGGCGGCAGGTGGGCCAAGTCGGGGGCGGTGAGCGAGGGCGCCCGATAGCGCCGCTCCCCGGCCACCTCCATCGCTTCCCGGCTGGTGGCCAGGAGGCGCACCCCCGGCCCGGCCTCCAGCAGCGCCGTCGCCAGGGCCGCGCAGGCCGCGACCAGGTGCTCGCAGTTGTCCAGCACCAGCAGGATCTGCCGTTCGCGCAGGTAGCGGGTCAGGGTTTCCAGGAGCGGGCACTGCGGCTCCTCCCGTAAGCCCAGGGCCGCGGCCACGGCGGGCGCCACCAGGGTGGGATCGGCTAGCGCGGCCAGTTCCACCAGCCAGGCGCCATCGGGGTAGGCCGCCGCCTCGTCCAGAAGCGTACCGGCGACCGCGAGGGCGAGGCGGCTCTTGCCCACCCCGCCTGCCCCCGTCAGGGTGAGCAGACGCACCTCCGGGCGCTCCAGCAGGGCGACGACGGCGGCCACCTCCTCCGCCCGCCCGATCAACGGCGTCAGGGGCGCCGGCAGGTTGTGCGCGGCACCCGGTCTGGCGTGCAGAGTCACAAGGACAGGGCGCTCCTCGCGGGTGGGCGAGGTTGCGCGCCCGGCAGGAGACGTGTCGCGCCAGGACCCCCGCCCGGTGGCCATGGTCGCCACGGCCCCCACGCGCGTGGCACAATGGCGTGGGCCGGGTTGGGCCAGAGCGTCGAAGGTGATGCGCTGCTCCCCCGTGAGCGCCAGGGCCACCGCCAGGCGGCGGGCCGTGTCCTGCTGGGGCCGGCTCTCTCCCCGCTCCAGGTGCTGGATGCTGCGCGTCCCCAGTCCGGCGCGCTCGGCCAGCGCCTCCTGCGTCAGCCCCGCAGCGACCCGGTGCCGCCGGAGCAGCGGGCCGAAGGAATTGGTGTTCTCGCCATCGCTCATCGTCCCGCTCCTGGCCACGAACGAGCCCGGGGCCGCCACCTCATGTGCGCGCCAGGGGTCCCGTCCCGCGCCCTGCTGGTGCAGGCGCCCTCCTGTTATCGTAACACGCCGACTCCGCGTGCGCTGGTCGACCCGCACGGGCGCCCGCACACGCGGTGCGGGCGCCGTGGCGGACCGCCAGCGCGTCCCTGCCCGCGAGGCCGACTCCCGCTCGCCTCTCGCCGCCGCGCCGGTCGATCGTGCCCGCTGCCGGGACAAAGCGTCGCGCTAAGCGCCACGTTGCCCGCCACGGTGCGGATTGGCGGCTAATTGAACGCTTTGGCGTGGTCCGTGGCCGCCGCCTCGTGCAGACTGTGGCTATCGGGCGTGAGGCGGTCCGCGCTGGTGGCGCCGCCGTCGCGCACCGACGAGGACAGCATAGAAGGAGAGAACACGATGGCCGACGCAGAGAACACGATGGCCGACGCAGAGAACACGATGGCCGACGCAGAGAACACGATGGCCGACGCAGAGAACACGATGGCCGACGCAGAGAACATCGCGATCGTCCGCCGCATGTACGACGGCGTCTTCAACGAGAAGGACCTGGATCTGGCTGATGCCATCATCGCGCCCACCTTCAAGAACCACGCGGCGCCGCCCGGCATGCAGGACGGACCCGAGGGCCTCAAGGGGCTCGTGACCATGCTGTACGCCATCTTTCCCGATGACCGGCACGACATCGAGGATATCTTCGCCTCCGGAGATCGCGTCGCTGTCCGTTGCCTGCATCACGGGACGCAGCGGGGCGTGTACTTCGGCTTGCCGGCGTCCGGCAAGCACGTGAGCCAGGAGGAGATGCAGTTCATTCGCATGGAGGGCGGTCGATTGGCCGAACTCTGGGCCGTCCGTGACGACCTCGGCTTCCGGCAGCAGATGGCGTCGCCCGAGCAAGCGGGCTAACCTCCGTGGGGCTGTGTGCTTTGTCGACGCTTTTAGCCCTGTGTTGCAGGTCGCTCCCCCGCCCGCAGCGCCGGCACGGGGCGACGACCTCGCCACAGACGACATCCCCTGCCAGATAGTCCGACAACGCACAAAGGCCCATTACACGGCGCCCTTCATCCCGCCGCCGCTGCACGGCACACGCATGATCGGCATCGCGGTCTGCCACTACGGGACGCTTGAGCAGGCCGCGCGCGATTTGGTCCCGCTCCGACGCATCGGCGTCCCAGCCGTGGACCTGGTGCAGCCCATGCCGTACACAGCCTTGCAGCAGATGAACGACGCCAGCGCTCCGCGCGGCCGGCACTACTATGCAAAGGCGCACCAGTTCACTGAGCTCAGCGACGACGCCATCGACGTGCTGGTGGAGCACGCGGCGACCAGCCCCTCGCCATCCGGGCGCCTGGGGCTGGTGGCGCTGGGCGGCGCGGTGAGCCGGGCGTCCGCGGCAGCGATGGCCGTGGGGCATCGCGATGCCGCGTTCATGCTCGAAGTGATCACCGACTGGACGGATCGAGGGGACGCCGAGCGGCACGTGCGCTGGACGCGCGACCTCTGGACGGCGCTGCGGCCCTTCGCGGCCCGTGGAATCTACGTGAACCTCCTTCATGGGGATGAGAGCGCAGGTGTGCGGGCGGCCTACAGCCCGGACGCCTGGGAGCGGCTAGTGGCCGTGAAGGACCGCTACGATCCCACGAACCTGTTCCGCCTGAACCAGAACATCCCGCCGACCGGATGGGCGACTGCCGATGCCGAGTAAGGGGCGCGTCGTCATCTCCTGCTAGAGGAGAGCGGGAGTCCCTCGTGAGGACGCGCTGCCGCGGGGCGCCCAGTCGATGTGAGACGCTACACCACCTGGCCGGTGGATAAGAGCATCTCACCGCTGGCCGCCCATCACTTCGACAGGTTGAGGTTGTAGAAGGCGTCGCGGCCGGCGTAAGAGGCCGAGGACCCGAGTTCGTCCTCGATGGCCATCAGGCGGTTATACTTGGCGGTGCGCTCGGAGCGCGCGGGGGCGCCCGTCTTGATCTGGCCGGCGTTGAGGGCCACGGCGAGGTCGGCGATGGTGGTGTCCTCGGTCTCGCCGGAGCGGTGCGAGACGACGGCGGTGAAGCCTGCCCGCATGGCCATGCTCATGGCGTCGAGCGTCTCGGTCAGTGAGCCGATCTGGTTGAGCTTGACCAGGATGGAGTTGGCTGAGCGTTCGCGGATGCCGCGCCGCAGGCGGTTTGTGTTGGTCACGAACAGGTCGTCGCCGACGAGCTGCACGCGGTCGCCCAGGCGCGCCGTGAGCGCCGCCCAGCCCTCCCAGTCGTCCTCGGACAGGCCGTCCTCGATGCTGATGATGGGGTACTGTTCGACCCAACCGGCGTAGAAATCGACCATCTCCGCCGAACTGAGCGTGCGGCCCTCCTTGCGCAGGCGGTACGCGCCGTCCTCGTACAGCTCGGTCGCCGCCGCGTCGATGGCCAGCATCATGTCGTCGCCCGGCTTATAGCCCGCCGCCTCGATGGCGGACACGATGACGTCGAGCGCGTCGCGGTTAGAGGCCAGCGCCGGGGCGAACCCACCTTCGTCGCCCACCGCCGTGGTCAGGCCGCGCTTGGTCAGCACCTTGGCCAGGGCGTGGTACACCTCGACGCAGGCGCGCACGCCCTCGCGGAACGACTGCGCGCCGACGGGCATGACCATGAACTCCTGCAGATCGGTCGACTGCCACTCGGTGTGCTTGCCGCCGTTGAGGATGTTCATCATCGGCACGGGCAGCACGTGCGCGTTGGGTCCGCCCAGATAGCGGTAGAGCGGCACGCCAAGGTCGGCGGCCACGGCGCGCGCGGCGGCCAGCGAGACGCCCAGGATGGCGTTTGCGCCGAGGTTGCTCTTGGTCGCGGTGCCGTCCAACTCTTGCAAGCGGGCGTCGAGACCGCGCTGGTCGAGCGCGTCGGTCCCGATGATCTCGTCGGCGATGGCCTCGTTGACGTTGTCGACCGCCTTGAGCACGCCCTTGCCGCCGTAGCGCTTAGGGTCCTTGTCGCGCAACTCCAGGGCCTCGTGCGCGCCGGTCGAGGCACCCGAGGGCACGGCGGCCACGCCGCGCGCGCCGCTCTCCAGCACCACCTCCACCTCCACGGTGGGATTACCGCGCGAGTCCAGGATCTCCTGCGCAAACACGTCGCCGATGTTCATCAGTCCGCCCTCGTCGGTGGAAATCGCCGTGCGGTCCATCGTTATTCCTCCATAAACGGCCTGCGACTGAAGTCGCATGGCAAACTACGGCGACTAAAGTCGCGGAATGTCCCTTATCGTAGGAAGCAAACACTCTATCTAGAGACACTTTAGTGTCCGTTCTGTGCCCTGCGACTTATATCAACGGCTCGCCGGTCATCGCCGCTGGTTGCTCCAGGCCCAGCAGGCGCAGGATGGTGGGGGCGACGTCGCCAAGGCGGCCGCCGGAGCGCAGGGTGACGTGTTGGAGGCCAGGGAGGGTGTCTGGCGCGACCAGGATGAAGGGCACGGGGTTGCTGGTGTGGGCCGTCCACGGACCACCGCTGCCGCCCGGCTCCAGCATCTGCTCGGCGTTGCCGTGGTCGGCCGTGATCAGGGCCACGCCATCATGCGCCAACGTGGCGTCGACCACGCGCGCTACCTGCGCGTCGACCGTCTCCACCGCCCGCACCGTGGCCGCGATCTGGCCGCTGTGTCCCACCATGTCGCAGTTGGCAAAGTTGACGATCACCAGCGCGTAGGGCGTCCCGTCCAGGCCGTTCACGACAGCGTCGGCCACGCCGCCCGCGTTCATCTCCGGCGCCAGGTCGTAGGTCGCCACCTTGGGCGAGGGAGCCAGGGTGCGATCCTCGCCGGGGAACGGCTCCTCGCGCCCTCCATTGATGAAGTAGGTCACGTGCGCGTACTTCTCCGTCTCGGCCACGTGCAGTTGGGGCAGGCCGGCGTGCGAGACCACGGCAGCTAGGGGGACGGTCACGGGATCGGAGAGCCGCTCGGGCGGGAAGGCGACGACCACGGGCAAACCCTTCTCATACTCGGCCAGGGTCACGAAGAACAGGTCCTCGATGCGTGGGCCGCGCTCGAAGCCATCGAACTCGGGCAGCACGAAGGCCTTGGTCAACTGGCGCGGGCGGTCGCCGCGGAAGTTGAAGAAGATTACCGCGTCGTGCGGCTGCACCGTAGCCACCGGCTGCTCGTCGACGGTGATGACCGTCGGCAGTTGATACTCGTCGGTGACGCCCTCGGCGTAGCCACGCTGGACCGCCTCCTCCCCGCTGGGCGCGGCGGGGCCTTGGGCATGGACCATGGCGTCGTAGGCCAGGCGCGTGCGCTCCCAGCGGTTGTCGCGGTCCATGGCGTAGTAGCGGCCCGAGGTCGTGGCCACGGCCCCCGTCCCCAATTCGTTCATGCGCTCGTTGAGCTCACGCACGTAGCCAAGGGCGCTGCGCGGCTCGGTGTCGCGCCCGTCCAGGATAGCCTGCACGTAGACCTGTTGCAGCCCGGCGTCATGGACCAGCCGCAACAGCGCGTCGAGGTGGCCCTCGAACGAGTGGACGCCGCCCGGACCGATCAGGCCGACCAGGTGCAGACGCGAGCCGTTGCGGCGCACGTGGGCGATGGCCTGCTCGAAGGCCGGCGTGTGGAAAAACGTGCCGTCCTCGATCATCTTTGAGATCAGCGTCAGCTTCTGGTAGACCACGCGGCCAGCGCCGAAGTTCATGTGGCCGGTCTCCGAGTTGCCCATCTCACCGGGCGGCAGGCCTACGGCGAGGCCCGAGGCGGACAGCCTGGTGTGCGGGCCGTGCGCGCGATAGCGGTCGAGGTTGGGCGTGTTAGCCTGCGCGATAGCGTTGCCGGGTCCGGGCGGCGCCAGCCCGAAGCCGTCCATGATGACCAGCGTGACGAGTTTTGCCTTCTCCATCAGAATCGTCCCCTCCACGAAACAGCCTGGAGTATAGCACGCATCGCACTCTCCACCGGCCGCCGCCGCTCACCAGCCGCCGTCGCTCACCAGCCGCCGTCGCTCACCAGCCGCCGTCGCTCACCAGCCGCCGTCGCTCACCGGCCGCCGCCGGGCTCCTCACCGATGGCGACCGGGACGCCGACGAGGCTGCCCCACTCGGTCCAGGAGCCATCGTAGTTCTTGACGTTGGCGTAGCCCAGCAGTTGCGTCAGGACGAACCAGGTGTGGCTGCTGCGCTCGCCGATGCGGCAGTAGGCCACCACGTCCTTATCCGGGGTGACGCCCTCGCCCTCGTACAGCGCGCGCAACTCCTGCGCGCTCTTGAAGGTGCCGTCGGGGTTCGCGGCCTTGCCCCAGGGGATGCTGCGCGCGCCGGCGATGTGCCCCTTGCGCTGGGCGCCCTCCTGCTCGTAGCCGACCATGGCGAATAGCTCACCCTTATACTCGGCGGGCGAACGCACGTCCACCAGCGCCGTGGCCCCGTTGCCGCCCAGCACGTACTGCTGGAGCACCTCATCGCGGAAGGCGCGGATCGCGTTGTCGGGCTCCTTGGCCGTGTAGGTCGCGGCAGGGTAGCCTGGGGCCTCGCGCACCAACTGGCGCTTCTCGGCCTCCCACTTGGCGCGGCCGCCGTCCATGACGCGCGCGTCCCCGTGCCCGTAATACTTGAAGAGCCAGAAGGTGTAGGTAGCGTACCAGTTGTTCTTGTCGCCATAGAAGATGACGGTGGTGTCGTTGGCGATTCCGCGGCTGGAGGCCAGGCGCTCGAAGCCGGCCCGGTCCACGAAGTCGCGGCGCACCTGGTCCTGCTCGTCGGTGTGCCAGTCGAGCTTGACGGCGCTGGGGATGTGCCCGAGCTCGTAGAGCAGCACGTCCTCGTCGGATTCGACCAGGCGTACCTTGGGGTCGTTCAGGTGCGCGGCGACCCACTCGGTCGTCACCAGCACCTCGGGATGAGCATATTCGGCGGCCATCTCGTGTCCCTCCACTTGTTGTCCCACGTGTTGTCGTCGGCGCTCACCGGCGGTCCGCCCCCCGCGGGCATCGGGCCACCGGCGCACGCGACCTTTCCCCAGCGTACCATAGCCCTCTTAAATTCGACAACAGCGGTCGGATATATGGGGATGCATAGATGAGACCTGGTCAGCCAACTGTTGATGCTGCCGGATGAACTAGCGCGACCTTGACAACGGACGCTTACCCAATCAATAATAAGTCATTCGATTGGTTTTTTCGGGCGAGGAGGTGAAGCAAGGTATGGGAGTAAGGCCATTGCGGAAAGGAGAGCGCACGCGCCAGCAGGCCATTGCGCGTGCCGCCGACATCTTCAGCTTACGCGGCTACGCCGGCACCTCGATGGCTGACCTGCGGCGGGCCACCGGCCTCAAGGGTGGCGTGTACGGCCATTTCGCGAGCAAGGAGGACGTGGCGCTCGAGGCGTTCGATTACGCGGTAGCGCGCCTCCGGGGACGGACAACGGAGGCGCTGGCGGGCAAGGGGAACGCCGTGGGGCGTCTGCGCGCCGTCGTCGGCGTGTTCCGCGGCCTGATCGAGGACCCGCTCCTGCCCGGTGGGTGTCCCATCCTCAACACAGCCGTCGAGGCCGACGACGCCTACCCGCCCCTACGCGACCGCGCCCGCGCGGCCATGGATGGCTGGCATGCGCGCATCGGGGCCATCGTTGCGGACGGCGTGGCGCGCGGCGAGCTGCGCCCCGAGACGGACCCCCACACCGTGGCCACGGTGCTCACGGCTACGCTGGAGGGCGCCGTCATGCTCAGCAAGCTCTACGACGACGCGACGCACATGCGCCGCGTCGCCGACCACCTCGACGCCTACCTGACGACCCTGACGACCCCGACGACCCCGACGACCCCGACGACCCCGACGACCGATGAGTGATGCGCGGAGAAGAGAGAGGATGACTGGCCCTATGCCCACAGATTCGGACACCCCGACCATCCTGGTGACGGGCGCCGCGGGGCGCCACGGCGGGACTGGGCCGCACGTCGTGCGGCTCTTGCGCGCGCGCGGCCTCCCGGTGCGCGCCATGGTGCGGCGCCTGGACGAGCGCGCCGACCACCTGCGTGCCCTCGGGGCCGAGGTTGTCGCGGGCGATTTCCACAACGTCGCCTCGCTACGCGTTGCCCTCGACGGCGTCGGACGCGCCTACTTCAGCTATCCCATCGACGCGCGCCTACTCGAGGCCGCAACCACGATGGCGACCGCGGCGCGCGAGGCGGGCCTGCGCGCCCTGGTACATAACTCCCTGATGCCGGCGCGCGCGGACCACCCGAGCCCCGAAGCGCGGGGGCATTGGCTCGCCGAGCGCGTCTTCCAGTGGGCAGGCGTGGGCGCAGTGCAGGTACGCGGGGCCTTCTTCTACGAGAACCTGGTCCGCTGGGTCGGCGCGCGCGCCGCCGCGGGGGAGATCTGTCTCCCATTCGGTGCGGGTAGCGGGTCCGCCGCGTGGGTGGCCGCGACGGATGTCGCGCGCGTCGTCGCCGCCATCCTCGCCGACCCGGCGCCCCACCTCGGCCGGACCTACGACGTCACCGGCCCGGACGCCCCGACGTTCGATGGGGTGGCCGCACTCTTCGCACGCGCGCTGGGGCGCCCGGTGGCCTACGTCGACATCCCTCCGGACCGCTGGGAGCGCGACCTAGCCGAGGTGGAAGGCCCTAACCCCCACCTCATCGAGCACCTGTCGCGCCTGGCCGACGGCTTCCGTCAGCGGCGTGGCGGCGGCATGGTGACCGATGTCGCGCGTCGGGTCGCGGGGGTCGAACCGCAATCCCTCAGCGCGTTCATCGAAGCCTGGGCGCATCCGCGCACGCTATCGGGCCACCCCCACACCCGAAGCCGTCGCCCCCGGCCGTAGACGCCGCGTGGTGCGGGGGCGGCGACCGGGTTGCAGAGCCTCGCTAGTTATGGGCTGTCACGACCTCTTGCACCTCAAATCCGCCCTCGCCGCCGGGCGTGAGGCGCACGCTGTAGAGCGCGTCGAAGCCCTCGGCGTCGGAGGGCGGGACCAGCCGCTTGCGCGTGGCATAGAGGGCGACGTCGGGCACGCGCGCCTGGCCGCCGCGAGCGCGATTGCGCTTCAGCGCGTCCCGCAGGGACGACGTGAAGAGGTAGCCGATGACCCGGGCGTCGTACGCCCGCGCCAGGGCGATGAGATCGGCGCGATCCTCCGGCGCCGGGTTCGTGTTGTCGACCACGACGGAGCGGCCCGGGGCCAGGGCGGAGGTCACCTGCTCCGCCTGGCGCACGGACTTACGCTTGCCCCTGCCCTTGCCGCCGCGACCCATAAGGTCCTTGCTCACCAGCGCGTGTGTCTCAGCGAAGCGCGCGCGGTAGAATGTGCTCTTGCCGGCGGCCTGCAGGCCGATGAAGATGACGAGGTCCATGGCTATCGCTCGCACCCTCGCGTCGGCGAGGCGCGTGGCGCGAACGCGGAAGCCTCGCGGCCGCTGCGGCAAGGACGATGGCGCCAACGCCTGTATGCCGCCGTCGGACACGCCCTTGTCGGCGCCTCGTCGAGACCCTTTTTTTACCTACGAGCGGTTGCGCAGGAACGAGGGCACGTCATACTGATCGACGTTGCGCTCGGGCTGGCGCGGGCGCTGCGGCTGCTGCGGCAGGTCGGGCTGGCGCGGCAGGCCGATATGCTGCTGGCGGTTGCCGCGTCCGTCGAAGCCGGTGGCGATCACGGTGATCTGGATGTCGCCCTGCATCGCCTCGTCGATCACCGCGCCGAAGATGATGTTGGCGTCGGGGTCGGCCGCCTCCTGAATGATCTGCGCGGCCTCATTGACCTCGAAGATGGTGTAGTCGCTGCCGGTGATGTTAAACAGCACGCCCTTGGCGCCCTCGATCGAGACGTCGAGCAGGGGCGAGGACACGGCCATGCGGGCGGCCTCCACGGCGCGGTTGTCGCCGGCGGCGCGGCCGATAGCCATCAGGGCCGACCCGGCCTGGCTCATCACGGTCTTGACGTCGGCGAAGTCGAGGTTGACCACGCCGGGCACGGTGATGGTGTCGGAGATGCCCTGGATGCCCTGGCGCAGCACGTCGTCGGCCAGCGCGAAGGCCGCGTTCATGGTCATCTTCTTATCGGCCAACTGCAGCAGGCGGTCGTTGGGCACGGTGATGAGGGTATCGACCTTCTCCTTGAGCGCGTTGGCGCCCTCGTCGGCGAGGCGGCGGCGGCGGTTACCCTCGAAGGTGAAGGGCTTGGTGATCACGCCGACGGTCAGCGCGCCCAACTCCTGGGCGATCTGGGCGATGATGGGGGCGGCGCCCGTCCCGGTGCCTCCGCCCATGCCGGCGGTGATAAAGATCATATCGGCCCCTTGCAGGGCCTCGCGGATCTCCTCGGCGGTTTCCTCGGCCGACTTCTGGCCGATCTCGGGGTTGCCGCCCGCGCCGAGGCCCTTGGTCAGCTTATCGCCGATACGGATCTTGATGGGGGCCAGCGACCCGATGAGGGCCTGGTTGTCGGTGTTGACGGCGATGAATTCGACTTCCTGCACGCGCGTGCTAATCATGCGGTTGATTGCGTTGCAGCCGCCGCCGCCGCAACCAACCACCTTGATCACCGCGTGATCGGCGATGGACGGGATATTCATGGTCCCCGGCTCCTTCTCGCTACCCTCAGCTACCCCTGTTGTTCGCGCCCCGGCCCGCGCATCTCCACGCCCGGCAGTATAGCACAAGCCCCGCGGCCCTTCGGGCAGTTGTCAGTTATTAGTCGTTAGCTGTTAGTCGTTAGCTGTAGCAACCAGAGTCCTGGAGACAGGTGAGCTATCCACCCCAAAACAGGGTTAGCTACGAGCGACTAACGACTAATAACTAATCATTGCGACGCGGGCATGAACACGCGGAAAATACTGGAGACGCGGCCTAGCAGCGCGGGCATGCGGCCGGTGGTCGGGCGCTTGGCCTCCAGGTGGACCGTGTCGTAGTTCTTGAGCCCCCACAGCAGCAGCCCCACGCTGGTGGCGAAAGCAGGGCCGCTGATCTCCTCGGTCAGGCCGTTGATGTACTCCGGCCGGCCCAGCCGCACCGGCGCCTGCAGCACGTCGCGCGCGAGGTCGACCAGGTCGTGCAGCTGCGAACTGCCACCCGTGAGCACCACCCCGGCCGGCAGCACCCCGCGGTAACCGGACTTGCGGATCTCCTCGGCCACCATCAGCATCATCTCGCGGGCGCGCGCCTCCAGGATCTCGCACAGGAAGCGCCGCGACACCTTCTCGCCCGCGGCGTTCTCGAACGTCATCATCTCGATGGTCTCGTCGTCCTTGAGCCGCGAGGAGAGCGCCGAGCCGTAGCGGATCTTCATATCCTCGGCCACGTCGAACGGGGCGCGCAGGCCGTAGGCGATGTCGTTGGTCAGGTGATTGCCGCCCAACGGCAGCACGCCCGTGTGGTAGACGCCGCCATTGACGTAGATGGCCACGTCCGTCGTGCCGCCGCCGATGTCGACCAGGGCCACGCCAAGGTCGCGCTCCGCCGCCGAGAGCACCGCCTCACCGGAGGCCATCGGCTCCAGCACCATGTCGTCCAACTCAATGCCGGCGCGCTGGACGGACTTCTCCAGATTGTGGATCGAGGCCATGGCGCCGGTCACGATATGCGTCACGACTTCCAGGCGGTAGCCCGACATGCCAAGCGGGTCCTTGATGCCGTCCTCGCCGTCGACGATATACTCGCGCGGGATGACGTGGAGGACTTCGCGGTTGTGGGGCACGGCCACGGCGCGCGCCGCCTCGATGGCGCGGTCCACGTCGGCCTGCGTCACCTCGTGCGACTGTGGCGAGATGGCAACCGTGCCGTGGCTATTCTGGCTGATGATGTGCGAGCCGGCGATGCCGACGAGCGCGGTCCCGATCTTGTACCCGGAGACGCGCTCGGTCCGCTCGATCGAGGCGCGGATCGACGAGGCGGCCTCGTCGATGTCGACGACCACGCCCTTGCGCAAGCCCGTGGCAGGGGCGACGCCAACGCCGACCACGTTGAGCGTATTCCCCTCGTCTATCTCGCCGATCAACGTGCAGACCTTAGTGGTCCCGACGTCGACCCCGACGATGACACGTTCGCTGGACATGGTCCCGAGTTTCTCCTTAACGGTGTATGACTTTTTGTATCTTAACATTCTATGCGAGAGGCTCACAAGCGACGTGCCCTGGCGAGGCCCTGGAGGGGCACATCAGGAACGACGCAGCGTCTGGCGAGGCCTGCCCAGTCCTGCTCGGGCCTATCGGGGACCCCACGGGCCGTACCACCCTTTATCGTAGCCGCAATACGCGCGGCTGTCCTGACCTGGATGATACACCACCTTGCGCAGGTCGACGAAGTTACAGTGGCCGTCGTGCATGATACCCTGGCGGTTGGCCATGGTCAGGACGAGGAGACGCTTCGCCAGGTCGTCGTTGGTGGTGTTGAAGCCCAGCAAGAACCAATAGCCAAGCCGCTTGCTGTGCCCGCTCAGCCCGGAGCTCTCGCTCCAGCGGTAGCGGTCGACCGTCGGCGCGATGGCGGAGTCCAGGTTGGCGCGCGTCTCGCGCGCCATGGCGATGGCGGTGCGCCGCCCGCGCTGCCCGGAATCGGGCGCCCCGATCCGCAGCACGGTGTCATGGTAGCCGTAGATCAAAGGGATCGTCGCGGTGGTGGGAACCTCGGTCACTTCCGGCGGCGGCGACCCCACGTCGTAGAGCGCCTGACCCATGTCGTCGACGGCGTACACCGTCGCGTCGGTGCGCCACAGCGCGGCCACGGGGCGATAGGACGCCTCGATCACGATGCGGTTAGGCAGGTGCGCGTAGACGTTATGCACGTCGATCCAGGGGATACGCGCCAGGCGCGCGCGAATATCGTCGATCCGCGCCAGAAAGATATTGGCGCCGATGCAACCGCATTTCTGCTGCAAGAGGTTCTGCAAGTTTGGCTGGTCGACCGCCTGGACCGTGGTGACGGAGAAGAGACTCGAGGTCGCCACGGCATAGAGGGTACACAGCAGCACGGCCCCCACCACGATCTGCGGGATGGGGGCGCGCAGCAGCGAGCGCCACGTCCAACGCCGGTAGGCGCCGTTCCGCGGGCGCATCTGGCGATGACGGCGATCCGGCAGGCCTCGCCCCCGGCGGGGCGCCACCAACGGCTTACTCATAGCTCACTCCTCCGGGTCCTCCAGGGACGGCGGCCCGACGCGACCATCGGGATAGACATATTGTATCTCTGGCTCCAGCGACAGACCGTACGCGACCCGCACGCGCCGGCGGGCCAGGGCGACCAGGGCGACGACGTCGGCCGCCGTCGCCCGCGGTCCGCCCACGATAAAGTTAGCATGCGCGTCCGAAATCGCCGCGTCTCCCCGCCGTGCGCCCTTGAGCCCCAGGCTCTCGATGAGGCGGCCGGCGCTGTCTCCGGGCGGGTTCTTGAACACCGAGCCGGCGCTGGCGCCGCCGGGCTGGGTGCGCTTGCGCTGCTCGCGATGGGCGGCCATGCGCGCCCGCACCTCCGCGGCGTCCGCCCGGCGCAGTTCGAACACCGCCTCGAGCACGACGGGTGAGGGTTGCCCCTCCCGCAGGATACTGCGCCGGTAGCCAAAGTCCAGGGTCGCGGCGTCCCAGTCCGCGACGGCGCCCCACGGCGGCAGGACACGCACCCGGCGCAGCACGTCGGACATGGAGCCGCCGTGGGCGCCGGCGTTGTTGACCACCGCGCCGCCCACTGAGCCGGGGATATCGTGACACCACTCCAACCCCTCCAGGCCCGCGGCGGTGGTTCGCCGCGCCAGCACGCTGAGCAGTCCCCCGCTCTCGGCCCAGAGGGTCGTACCCTCGATGCGCAGGGCGTCGGCGCGATTGATAATCACCACACTCCGTACCCCCTCGTCGCAGACGAGCACGTTGGAGCCGCGGCCCAACACCAGCCACGGCAGGTTGGCCTCGCGCACGATCTCCACGGCGTGGCGCAGCCGCTCGGCGTCGCGCGCCACCGCCAGCAGAGCAGCGGGGCCGCCCACGCGCCAGGTGGTATAGCGCGCCACGGCCGCGTCGCGCTGCACGTCGGCGGCGCCCAGAGCGTCCTGGAGCCGCCGCACCACCTCGTCGGGAACGCGGATCACCGGCGCACCTGCTCTCCCGCCTTCCAGATGTCACCCGCGCCCATGGTGACCAGGACGACGTCGGGGCCGTCGTCGCGCGCCAGCCACGCCGCCGCGTCGGCCACGGTGGGGGTCAGCGTGGCGTCGACGCCAACTCGGCGGGCGACGACCACCACATCCGTCCCGGAGACACCCAGCGTGTCGGTCTCGCGGGCCGCGTAGATGTCGGTCACGGCCACCTCGTCGGCCTCGCGCAGGCTGCGCCCCGTCTCGGCGAGCACGGCGCGCGTGCGCGAGTAGGTATGGGGCTGGTAGACCACGCGCAGGCGCCGGCCCGGGTAGAGCGCCCGCAGCCCCGCCAGGGTGGCCGCGACCTCGGTCGGGTGGTGGCCATAGTCGTCGACGATCACGGCGCCGCCGGGCGCGTATCCCTTGACCTCCTGGCGCCGCCCCGGCGGCCGGAACGAGGCCAGGGTCTCCACCGCGGCGGCAAGGGCCACGCCGGCCTCCCGCGTCGCGGCCAGCGCGGCCAGCGCGTTGGCCACGTTATGGCGGCCGGCCAACCCGGTGCGCACCGGCCGCTCGACCCCGTCCGGCAGGCGCAGAGTGAAGTGGGCGCCCTCGGCGTCGAGCACCACGTCGCGCGCGCTCCAATCCGCCGGCTCCGCAAGATGTGCGAGCCCGTACGTGACGACGCGACAGGGCGCGGCAGCGGCCAGCTCCATCGTCGTGGCGTCGTCGGCGCAGGCAACCAGGACGCCGTCGGGCGGCAGCAGGGCGATGAAGCAGGCGAACGCCTCCTTGACCGCCGCCAGGTCGGGGTAGATGTCCACGTGGTCGTGCTCGACGTTGGTGACGACGGCCACGCGCGGGGTCAGGTGCAGGAAGCTGCGGTCATACTCGTCGGCCTCGGCCACGGCCCACGCGCCACCGCCAATCCGCGCGTTGCTGCCCAGCGCGGATACTTCGCCGCCCACGAACGCGGTGGGGTCGAGCCCGGCGTCGAGCAGGATGGTGGCGACGAGCGCGCTGGTGGTCGTCTTGCCGTGCGTCCCGGCCACGGCGACCGTGCGCAGGGACCGCAGCAGCAGACCCAGCAGCGCGGCGCGCTTGACCACGGGGACGCCGCGCGCCAGGGCCGCCACCAACTCGGGAGTCTCCGCGCGCACCGCCGCCGAGATCACCAGCAGGTCGACGCCATCCAGGTGCGCCGAGTCGTGGCCGCCGGAGACGGCGGCGCCCAGGCGGCCCAACTCCTCGGTCACGCGGCCGGGCGCCAGGTCGCACCCGCTCACCCTGTAGCCCCGCTCGAGCAGCGCGCGGGCCAGGGCGCTCACGCCGATGCCGCCCACGCCCATGAAGTGGATCGCTGCCGGGGGGGGCGGCAACGCGGTGAGCCCCGGCGAGGGCAAGGACGCGTCCCTGCTAGACATCGCCAACTACCTCTCGCACCAGCGCCGCCACCTGACCGGCCGCGTCGTCGCCGGCCAGGGCGCGGCAGGCCGCGGCCATCGCCGCGAGGCGCGGCCGGTCGCGCAGCAGCGCCAGCGTCTCGTCGGCCAGACGGTCGGCGGAGAGCGCGCGGTTGAGGATGACCACGGCGGCGCCGTGCGCGGCCATGCTGCGGGCATTGCCCTCCTGCGCCGAGAACTCTCCCGGCACCAGCACCGCCGGCGTCCCTGTCACCGGCAGCTCGGCCATGGTGGCGGCGCCGGCGCGGCAAATGGCGAGGTCGGCGGCGGCGTGCGCGTCGGCCATGGCCGCGGCGTCGAGAAAGGCATGGCGATGGTAGCGCGCGGTCAGTTCGGGCGGCAGGTGCGGCGCATCCGCCCCGGCCATGGCCTCATCGGTCCCACCAGTTATGTGCATGATGTGCGCGGCGGGCAGCAGGCGCGGCAGCGCCGCGATCACGGCGCGGTTGATGGCCAGCGCGCCGAGCGAGCCGCCGAAGGCCAGCACCACGTCCGCGTCGTCGGGCAGGCCGAGCCGCCGCCGCGCCTCGTGGCGCTCGGCCTGCAAGAACTCGTCGCGCACGGGGTAGCCCGTAACGCGCGTCTTGGCGGCGGGCAGCAAGCGCAGCGCGTCGGGGAAGGCGGTGGCCACGGCGGTGGACAGGCGCGCGGCCAGGCGGATCGCCCAGCCGGGGACCACGTCGACGCAGAGGGTGATGAGCGGTACGCGCAAGAGCCAGGCCGCCACGGCGACGGGGGCGCAGACGTAGCCGCCGCCGACCAGCACCACGTCGGGCCGGAAGCGGCGCATGATCGCCGCCGCGCGCGGCACGGCAAGGGCGAAGCGGGCCAGATTGAGCATGGCCTGCCACGGAGCCATGCCGTTAACCCCGCCAACGGCTAGCCGCTCGTAGGGCAGTCCGGCCGCGCCGACGATGGAACGGTCGAGCGGGCGCGGCCCGATCACGCACAGCACCGCGCCGTTCTCGGTCTCCACCACATCCACATCCGCATGCTCCAGAGACGCCGCCTGTCCGGGCGTGGCTTTGGCCGACAACGGTACCGCTGATACGCCGTTAGCGCGCGGATGGCGCCGGCCGAACTGGGAAGGCGGGGCGCTCGCCGCGCCGCTCGCCCGTCCTCGGCCCGACGCGGGGACGAACGGGACGCTTGCCCCCCCGGACCATGCGCGCGCGACGGATGGGTTAGCGAGGGGTGGTTGGTCGTCGCGCGACGCCGGGCGCGGGCTGGCGGCTGCTGGCCGCGCCCGCGACAGGCGCTGCGCGACGACCAGCGACGGATAGATGTGGCCGCCGGTGCCGCCACCAGAGATAAGCAGTCGCAGGGTCGCGCTCCTCTTTCAGTTTTACAGCTTGCTTGGAGATGTTGAGCAGGATACCGGCGGCGACCATTGTGACGCTGAGCGAGGTGCCGCCGTAGGAGATGAATGGCAGGGGCACGCCGGTGAAGGGGACCGCGTCGGCCACCACCGCCATGTTGAGCAGGGCCTGGAAGGCGATGGAGCAGGTCAGCCCGGCCGCCAGCAGCCGCCCGAAGGCGTCGGGCGCCAGCATGCTGGCGCGCAGGCCGCGCCAGGCCAACCAAAAGAACAATCCCAGCACGGCCACCGTGCCGATCAGGCCCCATTCCTCGCCAAGGATGGCGAAGATCGTGTCGTTGAAGGCCTCGGGCAGGCTATACTTGGCCATGCCGTTGCCCAGGCCCACACCCGTGATACCGCCGGTGCCCAGCGCCACTTGCGCGCCCATGCTCTGGTAGTTAGCGCCCAGGTGCCCGATGTCCGGGTGCAGCCATGCGCTCAAGCGCTCGGCCTGGTAGGAGGGCAGTTGGCGCAGGTAGTACTTGACGCCGATCACGGCGGCGACGGCGATCAGGGCCAGATGCAGGAGCCGCGCCCCGGCCACGAAGTAGACCGTGAACAGCGCGGTCACGATCACCAGCGTCGTGCCCACGTCGGGTTGCTTGAATACGAGTGCCACGACCCCGCCGACGACGAGCCCGAAGGGCGCCAAACCCCGCAACGAGTGGCGCAACTCGTCGCGCTGACCCGAGAACCAGTGCGCCGTATAGAGCACCAGCGCCGCTTTGGCGATTTCGCTGGGCTGGATTTCCAGGGGGCCAACGAACAGCCAGCGCTTGGCGCCGTTAAGCTCATGGCCGAACTTGGCCAGCAGCAGTAGCAGGGCCACGCTGGCAAGCAGGCCGACGCCGGCGAGGGGCCGCCAGCGATGGTAGTCCACGCGCATGGCCAGGTACATACCCACTCCACCCAACAGCAAGTACTCGATCTGGCGGAACAGATAGTAACCGGTCGAATCTTTGTAAAGGTAAGCCTGCACCATGCTGGAACTGAAAACCATCACCATGCCGATGACCAGTAGCACGACCACGGGCAGCAGCATCAGCAGGTCGACCGCGCCGACGACCTTGACGACCGGCTCGCCGCTACGCTCGCGCATCTCAATGTCGCGCGGATCGTTGGGCAGGATCGACTCGCGCAGGTGCAGCAGCCCGGATGCGACGGCGCCCTTGACGCCGTCGCTACGCGGGATGTCCAGGCGATGGGTCTGACTCTTGACGCGCGCGGCCAACCGTTCGTGCAGGGGCGGGCGCGAGGGTGCGGCGGGGACGGCGTGCCGTCCCTTCCTGGCCGATGCGTCGCCTTTAGCACTCGAGCGGATCACCGCGCCGCGCCGATCCGTCCGCAGCGGCCGGCCGGCCAGCCCCACCACGCGCCTGCTCCCGCTGGCGTGCGCCCTGTGCGCATGCTCCTGCTCGGGCGCCGGTTGCGGCGCGACCGCGTGCAGCGCCCTCGGTGTCGCGCGCGGGCGCGACAGCGCGCCCGATCGTGGCTCTGGCCCCACCCCTGGTCCTTGTCGCGGTCGCGGCTCTGGCCCCACCCCTGGTCCTTGTCGCGGTCGCGGCTCTGGCCCCACCCCTGGTCCTTGTCGCGGTCGCAGTCCTGGTCGCGGTCCTGGTCCTCGCTCTACCGTCTTAGCCATCCTCCGACAGCCCTCCTACCGCGCGCGCGAAAGCGTCCCCGCGGACGGCGAAATCACGATACATGTCATAACTGGTGCAGCCCGGCGAGAGGAGCACATTGTCCCCCGGTCGGGCCAGGGCCGCCGCGTGACGGATCACGTCCGCCATATCCCCGGCCGCGACGATCGCCTCGGCCCGGAGTAAGGGTTCGGAGCGCCCCGGCCTTGTCGCGCCCCCCTGCGCATCAGGGGCGGTCGCGACCTCGGCCAGGGCGTCCTCCAGGTGGCGCCGGATGTCATCCGCCGCCTCTCCGATCAACACAACCGCGCGGCAACGTTGGGCCGCCACGCGGGCCAGTCCGTCCCAGGGCAGGCGCTTATCGCGCCCGCCCAGGATCAGCACAGGGGTCCCATCGATCGCCGCGAGCGCGGCCAGCGTCCGCTCGGGCGCCGTGGCGATCGAATCGTCGTAATAGGTCACGCCCCGGTGCGTCCCGACCGCTTGTAAGCGGTGCGGAACGCCGCGAAACGCGGTGATAGTCGTGTGTATATCCGCAGGGGTCAGCGCGCAGACACCGGCCACGGACGCCGCCGCGAGGGCATTGGCCACGTTGTGCCGGCCGGGAACCAGCAACTCGTCGTCGCGACAGAGCCGCGTGAGCGAGTCGCCGCGCGCAAGAGTCAGCCATGCGCCGTCGGGTCCACGTGTATCAAGGAAAGCGCCGTCCGAGACGGCGGAGGTCAGGCTGAAGTATAGCACGCGCGCGGGGGTGCGGGAGGCCAGCGCGACGCAGCGCGCGTCGTCGCGGTTCAACACAACAATGTCGCGCGCGGTCTGGCGCGCGACGATCGACGCCTTGGCCTCGACGTAGGCCTCCATGGTCCCATGGCGGTCGAGGTGGTTCGGCGTCAGGTTGGTCACCACGGCGACCGCCGGACTCTGTTGCAACCCCTCCAGCTGGAACGACGACAACTCCAACACCACCCATGCGTCGGGCGGGATCTCGCCCAGCCGCTCCAGGAGGGGCTGCCCAATATTTCCGCCGACGAAGACGGGGCGCCGGCCGCGCCGCAGCATCGCGCCGATCAGCATGGTCGTGGTCGTCTTGCCCGCGCTGCCGGTGATGCCGATGATGGGAGCGGGACAGCGGCTGAAGAAAAGCGCCGTCTCGCTGGAGAGGGCGATGCCGCGACGGAGCGCCTCGCGCACCAGGGGCAGGCGCTTGTCGACGCCGGGGCTCAGCACCAGCAGGTCGCAGCCAGCGAGGAGCCTGTCGACGTCCTCCGGCGTGCCCGCGTCGTCGAGCGCGTAGCGGATACCGGGCAGGTCCGCCAGTTGGCCCACCTCGGCGGCGAGCGCCTCGCGTCCGCGCCGGTCGCTCACCGTGACGCGGGCGCCCTCGGCGGCGAGGACGCGCGTCACCGCCAGCCCCTCGCGGCCCAGGCCGACCACCGTGACCCGCGCGCCAGCGTAGCTCCGCGCCGTGGCCTCCATGCGTATCTCGGGCACGTCAGACGCCACGTCCATGTTCGTCCGCATATCCGGCCGCGTCATGCCCAACCCTCCGGGACGAGCGTCGTCGCCCGCTGGGAGCGCCGGTTTCCAGTGGGTACGGGGGGTACGGGGGGTACGGGGGGTACGGCAACGCGTCTCATACCAGCGCCAGCCCGACGCCGGCGAGGGCGGCAATGGCCCCGGCCAGCCAGAAGCGCTGCACGACTTGTGTCTCCGGCCAGCCGCCCAGCTCGAAATGGTGGTGCAAGGGGGCCATGCGGAAAAGACGCTTGCCGCCGGTGCGCCGGAAGTAGGCCACCTGCAGGATGACCGAGACGGTCACGGCCGCGAAGACCGCGCCGATGACGGGCAGGACAACCACATCGCCGGTCAGCATGGCTGACCCGCCCAACACCGCGCCCAGCGCCAGCGAGCCCGTGTCGCCCATGAAGAAGCGCGCCGGCTTGACGTTGTACCAGAGGAAGCCGATCAGCGCGCCGTCGAGCGCCAGCAGGCACAGGGCCACGCCGGGCTGGCCGTGCGCCAACGCCAGCACGGCGTAGGCCAACACGGCGATCCCGCCCGTCCCGCCGGCGAGGCCGTCGAGGCCGTCGGTCAGGTTGACGGCATTGGCGGTGGCCACGATGACCAGCACGCCGAGCGGCCAGTAGAAGGGTCCCAGATCGAGCGCGCCACCGAACGGCACGCGCACGGTGGTGTGGAGGTGCAGGACGAACTGCCCCAGCGCCATCGGCAGCGCGGCCAGCAGCAGCAGCCAGCCCAGTTTCACGCGCGCGCTGAGGCCGCGTCGCTTGCCGTCGCGCTTGAAGCGCGCCGAGGAGAAGAGGTCGTCGACCAGTCCGAGGGCCGCCGCGGCCACCAGGAGCGCCAGCAACAGCCATACCTCGGGGTGGCCGGGCGCGATCAGCGTTGCCCCGATCAGCAGCGTCACCCCGCTGAAGAGCAGGCCAGCCATCGACGGCGTGCCCGCCTTGGCCTGGTGGCTGGCCGGCCCCTCCTCGCGCACGACCTTGCCGGCGCCGAGGCGGCGCAGCAGGTCGGGGAGCGGACGGCCCACGGCCAGCGACACGGCGCACGCCGCCAACGCCAGGGCCGATCCTTGGGAGACGATCGGGCTCATCCCTCATCCTCCAGGTGGTCCTCACTCCCAGCCCCTCGCCCACGCGCGGGAGAGGGGTGGGGCCCCGCTTGCGGGAGGGGTGGGCGAGGGGCCATCAGCCACTCCACGGTGTCTTCCAGGCGCAGCGCGCGCGAGCCCTTGACCAGCACGGCGTCGCCGTGCTGGAGGAGGGTCGCCAGCGCGGCGGGAACCCCGTCGCCATCGGCGACGACGGCCGTAGCCTCCTCCGGCAGGCCCGCCGCTCGGGCCTCCTCGGCCAGGATGACGCCGCCGGGGCCGACGGCCACGAGCGCGTGCAGCACCTCGCCGGCGCGCCGTCCCACCGCGCGGTGGCCCGACTCGCTCTCGGCGCCCAATTCGCGCATCTCCCCTAACACGGCCACGCGCCGTCGCGGTACCCGCGCCAGCACGTCGAGCGCCGCCAGCATCGAGGGCGGACTGGCGTTCCACGCGTCGTCGATCACCAGGCGTCCCTCCGGCGCGTCCACGAGGCGCTGGCGCTCGGCCAGCCGAATCGCGCCGAGCGCGGCGGCGATGCGGTCGAACGGAACGTCCAACGCATCGGCGACAGCGGACGCGGCGAGCAAGGCATAGAGCACGTGGCGCCCTACCAGCGCGGTCTCGATGCGCGCCCGGCGCACGGCGCCGTGCGGGTCTCCATCCGGCGAGGGCCCTGATTCCTGGGCCACGGCCAGGGCGCTATGGTCGGCGCGTGGCATCTCTGGGGGGCGACTGAGGACGGGCGTGGGGACGGGCGAGACGCCCGCGCTCCCAGGATCGGGGACGGGCGAGACGCCCGCGCTCCCAGGATCGGGGACGCCCGCGCCCCCAACTATAGAATGGGACGCGTGTACCAGCGTAAAGGCGAGCCCGTCGAGCCCACGATCCTCGATGTCGGCCGCGCGCCAGTCGTTGCCCGGCGCAAGACCGAAGCGGACGGTCCGGGCGGTCGTGAGGCCGGCCATGGCGCGCACGCGATCGTCGTCGCCGTTCAGGACGGCGGTCCCGTCAGGCGGCAGCGCCTCGACCAGTTCGGCCTTGGCCGCCGCGATGGCCTCCAGGGAGCCCAGGCGCTCCAGGTGGACCGGCGCCACCATCGTCACCACGCCGATGCGCGGTTGCGCCAGCGACGCCAGCTCCGCGATCTCGCCGCGGGCGTACATGCCCATCTCCAGAACCGCCGCGCGATGCGCGGGACGCAGCCGCAGCAGCGTCAGGGGCAGCCCGATCTCGTTGTTATAGCTGCGCTCGGCCGCCAGGACCGGCGCCGCCATCGCCGTGGCCAGCAGCGCGGCGATGGCCTCGCGCGTGGTCGTCTTACCGACCGAGCCGGTCACGCCAACCACGGCCACGTCCGCGCATCGTCGTCGCCACGACGCCGCGGCCGCCTGCAGCGCCGCCAATGGATCGGGCGTCACCAACGCCAGGAATGGGACATCCGCCCCCAGGACCGCACGGCGAGTGGCGTGCTGCTCCGGCGTGATGCGCGGAGCGATGTGCGTCAAGATGGCGGCGGCGGCGCGCGCGTAGACCTCGCCAGCAAAGAGCGCCCCATCGGTGCGCGCGCCGGGCAGCGCCACGAACAGGTCGTCCGGCCCGGCCTGCCGCGAGTCGATGACCACGGCATGAATCGGTTGGTTGAGCAGCGCGGGCAGCGCAGGCGGTGTGAGCAGCGTGGGTAGCTCATCGCGTTGCGACGCCGCGTCGTCGCGCGACAGCGCCGTGGCAGCCGGGAGGGCAACGTCGGATGGCGGCGCGACGACGAGCGGCGTCGCGCCCGTGGACGCGGCCACATCGCTCAGGCGCAGGGCATCGCGTCCCCCCTGAGCCTGATCTTGCGCCACGCCAGTTCTTGCGCCCGCGCCCGGCGCTACCGCCGCGTCCCTATCCTGCCTCGTCACTCGCCACCTTGCTTCTGCTTCCGCCACTCATCGCCACGTAGGGCTTGCCATCCGCCGTCCCATCCCCTCAGTAGGAGCCAGGAGACGAGCAGCTCCGTCACTGGGAGCGCGGGCGGCCCGCCCGCTTCGTCGTCGCCGATCGTTTCGGCCATAGCCAACAAGTCGCCGATCGAGTCCGGCGGGCGGGCCGCCCGCGCTCCCAGTAGTCCCCGTCCCACACCCGACCGCGGTCGGCCCGTGGTGTGCCATGCGACCGCAGTCGCAGGCCGATTAATTGCAACTGCCCACCGCCCACTGCCCACTGCCCACTGCCCACTGCCCACTGCCCACTGCCTACTGTGCTTGCCCCGGATTGAACTCGCATTGGCCGAACGGGCCATTGGGTCCCTGGTCGTTGGCCAGCTTCGCCGGGGTGATGTTGGAATCGGTCTCTTTCGGGATGTTGAGAGCCCGGTACAGCGCCTGTGCAATGTCGTGCCACACCGGCGCGGCCGTCTCCGAGCCCCATATGTGGTTATTGTTAGGGCCGGGCTGGGGATGGTACAGCGTCACCAGCATCACGAACCGAGGGTTATCGGCCGGCGCGTACCCGATCAGCGAGGCCACCGTGCCATCGGTGAGACTCCAGCCGTGGGCGGACGGACCGTCGATGGTAGCCGTGCCGGTCTTGGCGGCGACCGGTTCTTCGGGGGTCAGGGCACAGATGGCCTCGCCGTCGACAGCCGAGCGCTGCAAGATGCTGGTCAGGGTCGCGGCGGTGGCGTCGCCGATGGCCTGCCCCAGCGGGTGGGGCTGCGTCGTCGAGCGCGTCGTGCTGTCGGGGTTGATGATACGCTGCACGAGGTAGGGGCGCATGCGCACGCCGTGGTTGGCCAGGGCGGCCACCGCATCGATCAATTGCAGCGGCGTGATGTCGATGCCCTGTCCATACGAGTTAGTCAGCAAGTCCTGCATCTGCCAGTAACTGCCATTGAAAGGGCTACGCACGAGGCCGGCCCCTTCGTCAGGCAGGTCGATGCCAGTTTGGCTGCCCATGCCGAAGTGGTTGATGATGTAGTCGTAGAACGTCTTGGGGCCTTCCATATCGGCAAACTGCACCATGCCCACGTTGGCCGAGTGCCGCAGCATGATCTCGGGCGTCTCCCAACCCCAACCGCTCCCTTTAAGCCAGTTGTAGACCGTGATACCGGGATATTTATCACTTTTATAGTAACCAGGGTCGTTGACCTGCGTCTGCGGGGTAAAATCGCGGTGGTCGAGGCCAGCGGCAATGGAAAGGATCTTGAAGGTCGAGCCGGGCTGGTAGTTCTGCAGCGCCTTGTTCACGAACAGGCCGGGGTCTGAGCGGCTCGTCGCCGCGTAGTTGGCGGGGTCGAACGCGGGCAGGCTGGCCATGGCCAGGATGGCGCCCGTGTGCGGGTCCATCACGATGGCCGTGCCATACTGCGCCTGGTAGGTCTGGACAGCGTAGAGCAGGCGCTTCTCGACCACGCGCTGGATGTTGGAGTCGATGGTCAGCTGCAGCGTCGCTCCCTGAATGGCCGGGTGCGGCGGCTGTATCCCGTCGGGCAGCGGCTCGCTGGAGGCGTTGTAGACCACGGGCAAGGTCGCTCCGTCCCGGCCCTGGAGCGTCGTTTGGTACTGCTGCTCCAGGCCATACTGCCCGCTACCCTGCCTGTTGACGAAGCCGAGCAATGGGGCCGCGAGCGAGGGGTCCGCGGGCGAGCTTTGCGGATAAGCGCGGTGCCAGACATTGGTGAGGATGAAGCTGTGGAGTTTGAGATCGAGTTGCCTGATCTGGCCGGCCGGGCCATCGGGTACCTGCCGCGCCAGGACGACGTATTCCAGGTTCCCCCGCGGAGTAAGGTCGTCCTGCACCGTCTGCACGGGGAGGTTAAGGATAGAGGCCACCGTCCGCGCCAGTTTCCGCACCTTGGCGCTGCTGCCGAGCGCGTTCCCGAGGGCAATCGGATCGACCGCAATGTCGGTGGCGGGCACATTGGTGACCAGAGCCAGGCCGGCCGAGTCCAGGATGCCGCCGCGTGGGGCCGGGATGATCGTCACCTGCGCGTAGTGGTTGCGGGCGTCCGCCGTGACGGCGGCGGCGTGCTCGACCACCTGCCAGTAGACCAGGTGCTGCACGATAGCGCCCGAAAACGCGAACATGGCGCCGAGCAGGATAAATTGCCGCCATCCCCTCACGATGATCCGCCGTAGCATGGTCGCTCCTTTCCTAACTATTAGCTAATGCCCCCCGAGCAGGTCCCACAGCCCTTGCCACCAGGACGTCATGGTTGCGCTTGTCGTCGCCAGGCGCACGCTGGCGGACGCGGTCGTGCCGGAGTCGGGCGCGAATACCGTATTGGCCGTATTGGCCGTGTTGGCCGTCTGGATCGTTGCCGGGATGGGCACGTCGATGGTGCGCTGCGAGTCGCCGTTGTGCAGGCTCATGCCATACTTGCTGATCGCGGCCGGCATGATCTGGACGGACGACTTTTCTCCGTACGCCTGGCTCTCCAGGAGGGCGCCCTCGTTCTGGTCGTCCGCCAGTCGATGGGAGAGGGACTGGATGTTAAACGCTGTCGTCGTCGCCTGGCCGGTCTGCCAGAGGAACAGCAGCGAGGTGGCGCCCAGGATCGCCGTGGCGGCGAGGAACAGGCTGACCGCGCCGAAAGGGCGGGTGGTCACGCCGGTGACGCGGCGCGACCGCGGCGTGGAGGTGATGGCGCGCGCATGGATGGTGCGAGGGGTAGCGGTCATACTAATCCTATCTCCAGATGCACTCTACGATGGACGTCCTGCGTGCCATACACAGGCACTGGGCAGCAAAACGGGCCGGAGGACGGCGCGGGCCGCCAGGGCATGACGCGCCCGGCGGCGTAGAGGACGGGGAGAGTAGGAGAAAAGGCGCCAGCGCTATCGCGACGCGGGCGCCCCACGCCCACCCCACCCCGGGGTTGGGCGCCAGCGCGCCTGCGCGTGGGCGCGTAGGAGATAGGGACGGACGCCGAGGGACGGCTCGTCCGCGTCGATGGGCAACAGGACGAGGAGCGCGACCACACGTGACGCCGCGGGGCTGAGCAAGGCAGGAGGCGAGGATAAGGGCAGGCACGCGCTCACGCCCGCGAGACGTTCTCGCAGGCCGTACCAGGCCGCTTGGACTAGCCGGCCGAAACGCGGACCTAGAGACGTTCGGCCACCCGCAGGCGCGCGCTCCGCGCCCTCCGGTTGGTCCTCACCTCGTCGTCCCCGGCCATGGTCGCGCCGCGCGAGACGGCGCGCAACGTTGGCCGGTGCGCGCACGTGCAGACGGGCTGCGATCCAGGACAGATGCATGTCGCCATCTCCTGCTGCAAATACTTCTTGACTAGACGGTCTTCGAGAGAATGGAAGGCAATCACCGCGAGGCGGCCGCCCGGACGCAACAAGGCGACCGCCTGCGGCAGGACCGCGGCCAGCGCATCGAGCTCCGCATTGACGGCGATGCGCAGGGCCTGGAAGATGCGGGTCGCGGGGTGCGTCGGCCCATGCCGCCCGATGGCCCGCTCCGCCAGGTCGGCCAATTGCGTCGTCGTCGTGACCGGGACGCGTTGCCGCGCCTCGACGATGGCACGGGCCACGCGGCGAGAGCGGTGTTCCTCTCCGTACGTGTAAAAGAGATGCGCCAACTCCTCCTCGCCCAACGTATTGACGAGGTCCGCGGCCGTCGTCGGGCCGGCGGGGTCGAAGCGCATGTCCAGCGGCCCCTCGGCCGCGAAGCTGAAGCCGCGGGCCGCCGTCGCCAGTTGCGGCGAACTCAGGCCAAGGTCCAGGAGGATACCATCCACCCCGTCCCAGCCGCGCGCGCGCGCCGCGCCGAGCAGGTCGCGGAAATTCGCCCGCACGACGGTCGCACGGTCCCCGAACGGGGCCAATCGCCGGTGGACCAGGGAGACGGCGACCGGATCGGCGTCGAGCGCGAGCAGTTCTCCGTCGGGATCGCTGCGCCGCAGGATGGCCTCGGCGTGCCCGCCGCGGCCCGCCGTCCCGTCGATATAGCGCCCGCCCGCCTGCGGGTCGAGCCCCGCCAGCACGGCCTCGAGCAGGACAGGTGTATGCGCCTGGTCCTGATCCTGGTCGCGGTCTTGTCTGCAGATCGATGCGGCGGTCGGCACGGCCGCGGGCGCCAACTCGGCGCCGGACTCGGACAGAGGCTCCAGCAGCCCTATCGTGTCAGTATGACCGGATGTCCGCATCTAAATATCCAATCCCAGGCTGGCGAGTTGTTCGGCGATGGCGCCGCTCTCGGCCTGCGCGCTGATCTCCTGCCAGCGCCTGTTATCCCAGATTTCGATCCTGCTGTACTGCCCCACCACGACGGCGCTCTCAGAGAGCCCCGCGTAGTCGCGCAGAAAGGCCGGCACGAGCACGCGGCCCTGGCGGTCGAACTCGCACTCGGTCGCGCCGGAGAACACAAAGCGCTGGATGCTGCGCGCCGCCGTTTGGGCCACGCTCAGGGAGTCCAGGCGCTCGGCAAAGGTACGCCACACGTCGGGCGGATAGATGATGAGGCAGGGATCGAAGCCACGGGTGATGACGGCCCCCTCGCCGAGGAGGGCGCGGAAGCGCGCGGGGATAGCCAGACGCCCCTTGGCGTCGAGGCTATGCTCGTATTCTCCTAGGAACACGGCAGGTCCCGCGAGTTATCCACTATCCCCCCCACTTATCCCCACTTTTCACCGCGTTTATCCACAACGGCGGTATTATACCGCTCTTTGCCCCCCGCTGACCAGGGGTTTTTGCACTTTGCTCCCGACCTAATGGGGCTAGAAGGGTCAAAAGGACCTTTATAGGCCCTGCGACGACGATGAGGGCCATCCCGGAGTGGGTCCAATGGTGGGGAAGAGTGGGGGAAACCCTCACCCCCGGCCCCTCATCCCGTGCGCGGGCGAGGGGAGAAGGACGAGGCGGCGCGGCAGTCGAGGCGGTGGGGAAGAGTGGGGGGAAGATGCGCGTTAGAAGCCGCAACGTGGGGGGAATGTAGCGGTGAGGTGGGCTGAGTGGGAGCGCGGGCCCACGCTCCCGGTGCTGTTGCCGCCAGCCGTTTAACCGCAACGTGACGCGCTGCTAGTACACGTTAGCCGACATACCTTGGCGGTGGGCGTGAGCCGCCGAGACACGTCAGTGTCCGTGGTTTGCCATGCGACGTCAGTCGCAGGCCGCCGTGGGAACACAAACTTGTTTACGCCAAGCTGTACTAGCGGCTCATAGTGGCGGCCAGGGCACGGACGGGGGTGCGGCGGCGCACGCGACGGCGTCCGTCGGTCGGCAGCAAGACGGTGAAGGTCGTTCCCTGACCCTGTGTGCTCTGCACGGCGATCTCTCCCTGGTGCGCCTGGACCACCGACCAGGAGATGGCCAGCCCCAGGCCCGTGCCATGGGCGTGGTGGGCGCGCGCCTCGCTGGTGCGGTAGAACCGCTCGAAGATACGCGGCAGATGTTCCGCGGCAATGCCGATGCCGGTGTCGCCGATAGTGACGCGAGCGCCGTCGCGGGCACTTTCCAGCCGCACCGTCACCTTGCCCCCGTCCGGTGTATAGGTCACGGCGTTGTCAAGCAGGTTGGTAAAGAGTTGGCGCAGGCGCGTGGCGTCTCCTGTGATGGTGGCCGGTTGCAGCCCCTCGACATCGACCGCGATGTCGCGCTCGGCCGCGATCATGCCGACGCGGCGGGCCAGGCCGCCCAGCAATTCATGCAAGGCCACCGGCTGGTGTTGGATCGCCACGGGGTCCACGTCGATGCGCGTCAGCGTCAGCAGGTCGTTGACGATGAGGGAGAGGCGGCTGACCTCCTCGTCCATGCTGAGCAGCGTGTGGCGATAGTCCTCGGCCGCACGCGGACGCGTCAGGGCCAGGCCCAACTCGGCCTGCATCACGGTCAGGGGGGTGCGCAGCTCGTGCGAGGCGTCCGAGGTGAAGCGCTTCTGCCGCTCGAAAGCCTCTTGCAGGCGGCCGATCATATCGTCGAAGGTGGCGGCCATGCGGCCCAGCTCGTCTTCCTGGTCGAGGTTGAGGCGCTGGCTGAGGTCGTGCGCGGTGATCTGGCGGGCGCGGCGCGTCAGCTCGTCGATCGGCCTGAGCGCGCGCCCGGCCAGTAGCCACCCACCGGCGGCGGAGATGAGCAGCATCACGCCGGCGGCATAGATGAGGATGTGCTTGAGCGCGTCGACCTGGTCCTGCGCGCGCGCCGATGATGTCGCGATCTGACCGACGAGCCGCTGCCCCGTGGCGGACGTCCAGGAAACGGTGATATACACGTTCTGCCCGCTGTCGGCGCGGTTGATATTGCCGCCTTGCGCGTTCACGGCAGCATTTCTGAGATCCTTCGCTGTTTTGTTGTTGAGTAGAGGCGACCTGGTGATCTGGCTTCCATGTTCAGATGGAAGTGGATTGCCATGTGCGTCCGTGAGCAGGATGTGATAGTCACCGTTATTGAGCACGTCGGGGTCTTTCACCTGTGGCTGTCTTGGGACGTAGCAGACTATCTCGAGCTGACGCGGATAGTTTGGCCCACATGCGCTAGTGAAAGGAACCGTTACTTGCTGGTTTATTGTTTGATTCAAGACATCTTGATACTGCTTATTGAACGAGTCAATCTGATTCTGCTGAAAGAAGTAGAAGACGCCACCCACGAAGCCGGCCAGCACGACCGCGGCGAGGGCGGTGTACCACAGGGTCAGGCGGAAGCGGATCAGGTGGGGCATGACGAACAAGCGGCCTAGAGAGCGGCGCAGATTCGGACGCTGCAGGTGCGGGCGATGCGGTACGATGTGCATGAGAGGCCCCCTTTGAGGCGCTATGTTGATATCTGTAGTATAGCGCCGGATTCCCTCACCCCCTATGATGGTAAGCCCGCGCCGCTTGCAGGAGGCGTTTGACCATCCGCCCGCGCGCTGCTACAGTTCGGCTATACTTCTTCGACCAGCGTTCTTTCTCCATTGCCCTTATATCAATCGCTTTGCTCACCGTCCGCGCAGAGGTGAGCGTGTCACGCGTACATAACGCAAAGGGTAGGGATGAGGAAGAAGATAGGGACAGGTGAGACAGAGGTCATGAGCACCGAGAGCGAGGCGCGCGACGCGCACATCCACAAGAACTACCTCGACTGGACGCACATCGAGACCCTGGTAGACCGGCTGATCGAGAGGCTGCCGGGACACTACGATGCCCTGCTGGTCATCGCGCGCGGCGGCATGATCCCCGGCTGTCTGATCAGCGAACGGATGGACATCCGCAACATCCTGGTCGCCGCGGTCATGTACTACACCGAGCCCGGCCACACGTTGGACCGGCCGCTCTTCCTGCAGTTCCCCGACGACATCCTGCTGGCCAACAAGCACATCCTGGTGGTCGACGACGTGTGGGATAGCGGGCGCACCGTGATGGCGGTGCGGGAGCGCCTAGCCGCGGTCGGCTGCCGCTTCGATGTGGCCACCTTGCACTACAAGCCCAACCGTTCCCAGTTTGCGGAGCGGCCCGACTACTACGCCGAAGAGCGCGACGACTGGATCGTCTACCCCTGGGACCCCGAGAGCGACCGCGGCTAGACGAGGGGGCAGGGGACAGGGGGCAGGCAGACAACAAAATGAGGGGCGACCGGTTGGTCGCCCCTCATCTATTCTTTCCTACCGAAGCAGGTTTGTGTGCTCTGCGATCCTGGAACCTGGCTTTAGACCAAGCCGCCGGCGTCGTACAGAGGGAGTGTCACATACACCCTGGCGGCTCACGGGCCTGTTCTGAACGCCGACAACGCTACCAAGGACGGAGCGTAAGGTACTGTCTGGCAGTGGTACATTGTACTGACCAGATCGTGCAGCCAGCCCACCCATTTGTGTTGGTGGGCGTGATCAATCGATTTGAAATACTCCAAAGATCACGTGCGGCTTCTTGAGTGCGTACGCATACATGAGGCATACCCTCCTGGCTCCGCCACTTGCAGCACTATGCTACCTTCCGGTGGGCGAGTGTTCCATCAGGACCACCTCGTTTTCCCTCACCGTTGTAGGTATCGTACACCCATCTCGTCCGTCTGTCAAGGGCCTGTCTCCACCAAAATAGGGGCAAAACGATCAGGTGGGCAGGTTTTCCTCGGCGCGCCAGCGTTCGACCTCGACCTGCTCGGCGGGGGTCAGCGGCGCGGCGGCCAGCAGGTCGGGGCGCTGCTCGAAGGTGCGGCGCAGCGCCTGGGCGCGACGCCAACGCGCGACGGCGCCGTGGTTCCCCGAGAGCAAGATAGGCGGGACCTCCCAGCCGCGGAAGAGGGCGGGGCGCGTGTACTGCGCATACTCCAGCAACCCGGCGGCGTGCGACTCCTCGCGCCCCGACTCCTCGTCCATCGCTCCCGGCAAGAGCCGTGTCACCGCGTCGGTGATGACCATGGCCGGGAGCTCTCCGCCGCCCAGGACGTAGTCGCCGATGGAGATCTCATCGGTCGCCAGGCGTTCGCGCACGCGCTCGTCGACGCCCTCGAAGTGGCCGCACACCAGGGCCAGCCGCGGGTGGCGCGCCAACTCGCGCGCCACCGCCTGCGAGAAAAGCCGGCCGTGCGGCGTCATCAGGATCACGGGGGTCTCCGCTGGCAGCCGCAGCGACTCCACGGCCGCGAAGATCGGCCCCGGCATCATAACCATACCCGGCCCACCTCCGTACGGATAGTCGTCGACGGAGCGGTGCCGGTCAGTGGCAAAGAGCCGTATATCGAGCGGCGCCACCTCGAGCAGGCCCCGCGCGATGGCGCGGCCGACCACGCCGTGCGCGAGAGGGCTCTCGAACATAGGGGGATAGATGGTGAGGATGTCGATGCGCATAATAGTAATTAGTCGTTAGTCATTAGTATTTAGTCGTTAGTCATTAGTTGTTCGTAATCGGCGGCCGGGAGGGATGGCTATAAACACGCTTAACGCAACTAAGCACGAGGCATTTACGTGCCAAAACTAACGACTAATAACTAACGACTAGTCGAGCAATCCCGGCAGCGGCTCGATGCGGATCAGGCCGGTGGCGGGGTTGATCTCCAGGACCACGTCGCGGATGGCCGGGATCAGCACCTCGCCGCCCTCGCCGTCCTCGTTGCGGACCACGTAGACATCGTTGGCCCCGGTCACGAGGACATCGGCGACGCGGCCCACCTCGCGTCCGGCGGAGGTCACGACGCGCAGTCCGATGAGCTGGTCGACGAAGTAGTGGCCCTGGGGCAGCGGTGGCGCCTTGGCGCGCGGCAACCCTATCTCGGCGCCCCGCAAGGTCTCCGCGGCCTCCACGCTGTCGATGCCCACGAGCTTGACCGTGTAGGCTTTCCCGCGCCGGTTGATGCCCGTGAGATCATAGGGGCGGCGGTCGCGGCCGACATAGATGCGCTTGACGCGCCGCGCCAGGTCGAAGTCGGCGTCCAAATGCGCCTTGAGCTCACCGCGCAAGCCCCAGGGGGCGGTGAGCACGCCGAGGGGCAGCCAGTCCTGCCCGGTTAGCCCCCTGACGTTGTCGGAACCGGAGCCCTCCGAGGTCATCGCGCTAGACGATCTCAAGGATGGCGCGCCGGTTGCTCCGAGCCGCGCCCGTCTTGACGAGCACGCGCAGGGCGTTGGCGATGCGACCGCCCCGGCCGATCACCTTGCCCACGTCGTCCGGCCCCACCTCAAGTTGGTAGACCGTGTAGGCGCGCTCCTCGGTCTCGGTCACGCGCACCAGGTCGGGCTCGCTGACGAGTTGCTTTGCGACGTAAAGAATTAACTCGCGCATGGGATTATCCTTCAGCTATTAGCCATTAGCCGTTAGCCATTAGCTTTTGCATGTCTGCGACGGTTACGCCGCCTCTCAACGGCTAATGGCTAATGGCTAACGGCTAAACTCCCGGCGTCTCGACGACGGCGGGCTCGGCGACATCGGTGGGCGCGTCGGCCGTGGTGGTCTCGGCGACAGGACTCGTCTCGGCCACGGTGGCCGGCTCAGCAACGGCCGGCTCGGCAACGGGCGTTTCAGCAACCGAGGCCGGCTCGGCAGCGGCGGCCGGCTCAGCGACAGGCGTTTCGACCACGGCGGGCGCCTCGGCGGACGCGGTCGCGGCCGGCAGGTCGGCCATGGTCGCGCCTGCCTCGGCGTCGGCGGCTTCCGCCCTGGCGAGCGCGGCGTCACCGCTCTTGCGGTAGCGCGCGGAGCGCATGTCGACGATGCCCGCGCGATACAGTAGCGACGCCACACTCTCGGTTGGTTGCGCGCCGTTGCCGATCCACTTGCGGGCCTTCTCGGCGTCGATGGTGATGGTGGTGGGCTTGGTGCGCGGGTTGTAGAACCCGATGATCTCGATGAAGCGGCCATCACGCGGGGAACGGCTATCGGCCACCACGACGCGGTAGCTGGGTTGTTTCTTGGCGCCGACGCGGCGCAGACGGATCTTGACTGACAAACGAATCCTCCGAATCAGGTATCTCTACGACAACAATACGTTGTGTGCGCATTCACATGCTGAACACGCCGACGACGAAGAATAAGGCGCGGCGTGTAGCGCGCGACGTGTCGCGCCGTGCATTCCCGCACCGCTGCTACTCAGGCGATTGTACCATAAATGGGCGTGTTACGGCGCTGTCCTGGACATCGACACGGCGATGGCGCTCTCCTGGGCGAAGGTCAGGTGGGGACCGGAGACGGAGATGTAGGTCCCGTCCTGCTCCCACCACAGGATGGGGCCGCCGAACCGCGCCTCGTTGGGCAGGGGGTGGGCCATGACGCCGTTCGCCAGCCGCACCGGCTGGCCGATCAGGTTGGGGTTGGCGTCGATACAACACCCCGTCGACCCTTCGAGGACAATCAGCGCGACGACGCCGGCGGCATCTTCGTAGTCAAGCTCGACGACCGGCGCCTCCCGCCCGCCGGCCCGCTCCACCGGCCGCCGGCGCGTCAGGCCCGCCGGTACGCGCGTGGGGACGAAGAGCGGGTACGGCAGCCTCTTGCGCAGCGACGCGACGCTGGGCGGCGCTGGAAGGAGCAAGGGCGCGTGGCCGCCGGGGACGGCCACCAGCGCGGACGCCAGCCGCAGCGCCGCTGCTCGGGAGAGCGACGCGCCCGACAACAGGACCAGCGTCCCGTCGCGGATAAAGGAGACGGCGCTGCCCGTGCCCTTGCCCGGCGCAACGGTCACGGCCAGCTGGTACCAGCCGCTCAAGCCACCGATGCGCACCGCTTGGGCGGCGGGACCGTGGTCCGAGGCTGCGTCGGAGGGCGTGGCCGCACGCTCCACGATGGAGACGCCGTCGCGGAGCGCGCTCGTGGGGTCGGCGCTATCCGCGGCCACGCGCGCCGCCCGCACGTAGGCCAGCTGCACCCCTCCCCAGCCCGCGACCGTGTCGTCGCGGCGCGGTTCTTCCGCGGTCAGGCCAGAGGGGATGGCCAGCGGCGCGAAGAGCGGGAAGGGCGCCTGCGCGGCCAGCGCCGCGAGCTGCCGCCGGTACTCGGCCGCGCCGGGCGCTTTGCCGTCCCCCGGGCGGGGGCGCTGGTCATCGACGACGGCGCCCGCCGGCGGCGTGAACGTGAAGACGGCGGGGTCGATGGGGACGTTGTAGCGCACCGCCGTCACCACGGTCGTGACGTAAGGCCTGGCGCGGTCTTTCACGTCGTACAGCACGGACTTCAGCACAAAAAAGGTTTGCTTGTCCACCCACAACACTAACCGGCCGTCCGTCTCGTGCGCCGAGGAGGAATAGCAGCCCACGCGCTCCAGGTCGATGACGTAGCTGTCGCGGCCAGCCACGGGCGCGCTGCCCTCCAGCGTGGGCGTGAAGCAGCGCGTGGCCTCGGCCAGCACGCCGCCGACATTGCGCGGGGGCTGGCCGGACGCGGGCGCGGCGTCGCTCTGGCCCAGCGGGAACAGGTCGGCCGTGCCGCTCTCGCCTCGCAGCGGGTTGACCGACACGGTATGGTTGGGCTGGTCATAGGACCACAACGTCGCGCCGTCGCTGACCTGTGTGCCGGGAGCATAGTACTCCCGCGCCAGATAACCCCGCGGCGGCGCCCCGTAGCGCCGCTCGATGCGCCAGCGGTTGGGCGCTTCATACCAGCGCCGGACCCTGCTGACCACGGCGCCGCCGTAGCCGTCGAACGCGGGCAGCCCCGAGTTGCCCGGCTGCATGGTCGTGGTCGAGCTGAGAGTAAAGCTATGCACGGCATCTTTGCCTGTCACGACGCCCAGCGAGGCGCGCACGGCCCGCTGCACGATGGTCCGTGCGCTGACGGTCATGGGCTGGACGGCGGGGACCAGGGGGGCGGAGAGCGCGGCGCCAAGGGCCGCCAGCAGCAGCGCAGTCAGGCCTATCAGGGCCGCGACCACGGCCCCCGGACGCCAGCGTGGCGGGACGATCGAGCGATTGGCGGCGCGCCGGCGTGGCCCGGCCGTCGCGTGGCCATCGGGGCTGTGGGGGACGGGAAGAGGCACTGCTCCATGTATGAGCCTCCGTTGCAGCGCCGCTACAAACGCCGGCTCCGGCGTGGGCAGGCGCACGTCGCGCGCGAGGCGCCGCGCCAGCACGGCAACCTCCGGGTCGAGGCCGCGCGGTGTGGCCGGCATATCATCGGCGGCAAGAGCCGTCCAGAACGTCTGTAGCATCTCGGCTTCCTCCCGTTCCTGTCGTAACGACGGCGTTTGTTCGCCGATCACCAAGGGCGTTTGTTCGTCGTGTTCGTGCGCGGTCATACGTCGCCCTCCGGCGGTGACGAGCCCTCGTGGCCCGACCGCGACAGCACGGTTTTGAGGCGTCCCAGCGCACGGTAGCGCAGCAGCTTCACCGCGCCGACGCTGACGTGGAGGGCCGCGGCGCTCTCGGCCAGCGACCAGCCTGCCACCTGCAGCTCGACGGCGCGGCGTTGGGAGATGGGCAAGGTATCCAGGGCCGCGCGCAAGGCCTCCAGGCCCTCCCGCAGCAGCATCGCCTCGTCGGGGGTCGGGTCGCGGTCGGCACGCTCCCCAACGGTGTCCAACGTCACGGTCGGCCGCGAGCGGCGGTAGGTGTCGGCCACCGCGTTGCGGGCGATGCGGAAGAGCCAGGCCGCGAAGGACCCGTCGCGGTAGTCGGGCAGGCCGGCCAGCGCCTTGACGAACACCTCGCCGGTGGCATCCTCAGCCGCCGCGGGCTCTCCCAGACGGAGGTAGCAATAACGATAGACGGGCGTGACGTAGCGCGCGTAGCGCGAGGCGAAAGCCCGCGGATCGGCGCGCGCCGCGGCGACCAGGGCAGCATCGTCCGTGGCGCCGTCGTGGTCATCGTCCGCATCGTCGTCGCCCATGTCGTCGTGGTCGTCCGTATCGTCGTCATGGTCATCGCCGTGGCCCCGCACGGCGTCCTGCTCCACCTCCATCACGGACGGACCGGCAAGCAGGGAGCGCGAACGGAACGAAAACATGGCGCGGCAGCGCTCCTGGTAGTGTCTCCTGGTACGTCGGTCATCCGCCTATACAGATACAGACGTGGGAGGATGCCAAAAGGTTACGGTCCCGGAGGCGCGACCTGTCGCAGACATCGGGCAATGAACGCCCTCTCGACAGCTGGCGGGTCCAGGGCCAGGGCGGTCTGATAGGCCCCGACGGCGTCGCTGTGCCGGCCGAGCCGAGACAAGAGGTCGGCGCGCGCGATGTGGAAGGGCGGCCAGCGGACCAGCCGCGGGTCGGTGGCCAGGGCGTCGAGGATGGCAAGGCCGGTGGCAGGCCCCCGCGCCATGGCCACCGCCACGGCGCGGTTGGCCTCGACCACCGGCGTCGGCTCATGTCGCAGCAGTTCCGCGTAAAGGGCGGCGATCTCCTCCCAGTCGGTCGCCGCGGCGGTCGGAGCAGTGGAGTGACAGGCCGCGATGGCGGCCTGGATCTGGTACGGCCCCGGCCGTCGCGCGTGCAACGCCTGTTCGACCAGCGCCGCGCCTTCCGCGACCGCAGCCCGGTCCCAGCGGCCGCGGTCCTGCTCCTCCAGCAGGACAAGGTCCCCGTCGTCGTCGACCCGGCCTGGCCGGCGCGCGTCGACGAGCAGCAGCAGCGCCAGCAGGCCGATCACCTCGGGTTCTTCCGGCAGCAGGCGGGCTAGTTCGCGGGCCAGGCGGATCGCCTCCGCGCAGAGTTCGGGGCGGACTAACTCCGCGCCCGCCGGCGCCCGATGCCCCTGGGTGAACAGCAGATACACCACGCGCAGGACCCCCGAGAGCCGGTCGGCGAGCGCGGCGGCCGACGGGACCCCGAACGGGATGGCGGCCTCCCGGATCTTGCGCTTGGCCCGCACCAGCCGCTGGGCCAGCGTTGGTTCGGGCAGCAGGAAGGCCGCGGCGATCTCGGCCGTGGCGAGCCCGCACACGGCGCGCAGGGTCAGCGCGACCCGCGCTCCAGGATCCAGGGCCGGGTGGCAGCACAGGAAGATCAGCGCCAACTGGTCGTCGGCGATAGGGTTCGCCTCGGTGGGGCCTCGTCGCCCCCGATACTCGCGCATGGCCGCATCCTCCTTGTGGGCACGCCTGGCCTCGCGCCGCTGCCAATCCAGCGCCTTGTGGCGCGCCGCGCCGACCAACCACGCCCCGGGGTTGGCCGGGATCGCACCGCCGCGCCACTGGACCACGGCGGCCGCGCATGCCTCCTGCACGGCATCCTCGGCCGCCTCCAGGTCGCCGACGAGGCCCATCACGGCGGCCACGGCGCGCCACCAGTGCGCCCGGACCACCGCCTCCAGATCGTCGCTCAGTCTCGTCTCCCCACCGCCATCACCGGGCGCACCTCGACCGACCCGGATTGGGCCGCGGGGATGGTGGCGGCCCAACGTAGGGCCTCGTCGAGATCGGCGCACTCCAGCAGGTAGTAGCCGCCGACCTGCTCCTTGAGCTCGGCGAACGGTCCATCGGTGAGCAAGGTCTCGCCCTCGCGGACCCGGAGCGTCGTCGCCGAGCGCACCGGATACAGGGGGCCGGCGTCGACCAGCACGCCGGCCGTGACCATGGCCCCCGACGCCGCCATGTTGGCGGCCGCCAGCTGACCAAACTCGGGCGTGCCCAGCGCCGGGACGCCATCCTCCGCGACGTGCAGCAGACACAGATACTTCATCGTTCCCCATCCTTTTCCATGCCATCATCGTGCCCGTGAATCCCACGAACATCCTATAGTCGAACGGGATGCCTTCACATCGACAGCCGGCCGCCAGGAGTAGGACAACTCGCGGCAAGCGGGCATGCAGCGGCTCGCACGCCGGTCCCAATCGGACATCGGGGTCCACGGTCTACCCAGGTACGCGGACAGGCCACCCGCGCTCCCAGAAACGTACCAGCGCCTACTCAGCACTACAACGTGATAGTGGCCTGCGACTGAAGTCGCATGGCACACAACGGACACTAAAGTATTTCCATACGCGTCGTCCCCACGACTTTAGTCGTCGTTCCGTGCCATGCGACTTCAGTCGCAGGCTGGTCCTAACATTGTACTATTAGGGGCTTGCGCTCAGACCGGCGGCGAACCCGTCCAGCGTGGTGTCATTGGAAACGCGCACGCGGGGGAGTTGGTAGGGCGACCGCGCGACCTGCAGCATGGACGGCGTGACCGGGTCGAGCAGCGCGCCGACGTAGCCGTACTGGCCGAGCAGGTCGGTGATGCGCCGCTGGGCGTCCGCCGTCCCCGAGCGGAACGGCTCGCCCGAGGGGTAGGTCATGAACTGCACCGCCCGATGGATGCGCGTCTCGATGATGCCGCGCGAGTATTGGATCTCGTAGGTGGCGTGGGCGGGGTCGAGCAGCCCCAGGTCCTGGTGGTCGATGGTGTGCGACTCGATGTCCATCCCGGAGGCGGCCATCTCGGTGATCTGGGGCCACGTCATATAGCGGTTGACGCCCAGCGTGATACCGGGGTAGGCGGCGATGATGGCGAACTCGCCCACCATGTGGTAGCGGCGCAGCAGGGGAAAGGCATCGGTATAGTTGTCCAGGTAGCCGTCGTCGAAGCTCAGGATGACCGGGCGGTCGGGCAGCGGGCGGCGATAATACAGGGCGTTGAAGAGGTCGACCAGCCGCACGGCGTGGTAGCCGTGGGCCGCCAGGTAAGCCAGTTGCGCCGCGAAGTCCTCGTCGGTCACGGTCAAGCCGACCTGCGACTGCGCCAGCGGCGGTTGGCTTGAGATATGGTGGTACATCAGGATCGGCACGTGGATGGCCACGGGCGCGGGGTGCGGCGGCGGGATGATCGGCGCCTCGGGATCGAGCGGGCCGCCCTCGACCACGCGCCAGCCGTCGGGCGTCTGAACCAGCGTGGCGTCGAGGTTGCGCAGATAGGAGAGCACTTGTGGCTGGCCCGCGCCGCTCGCGGCCGTCCAGGCCAGGTCGAGCGTCAGGGGGATATGCGCGCCCGCCGCGTCGACGCGCGGCATGCCGAGCGAGACGCCGCGCAGCGCGACGGGGGCGAACTTGGCGCGATAGTAGGCGGCGTAGCCGGCGGGACCGGTCCAGCTCCGGCGCGCGTCCGGCGCCAGCAGCGCCCACATTGCGTCGTACTGTCCCAGCGCGAAGTCCCTGCCGAACGCCCGCAAGACCGTCGTCGCCGATGGCAGCGGCGGAGGCGTGGGCGCCGGGGCCGGGGCCGGGGCCGGGGTTGGATTCGGGGTCAGGTCCAGGCGTCGCGCGAGCACGACCGCGGCATGGCGGATGGGCATAGTCGGGCGCGACGCCGCCGACGACCGCGTGGCGTCGAAGGTAAACGTCGCCGGCCACGCCATCGTCGCGGCTAGAAGGCCGGCGGCCGCGACGAGCAGACGTCGCCGCCACCGGCCCAGCCGCCTCGCCCGCTCCTTGGGCGCGGACCGGGTCGCGGGCGGATGAGGATAGGGGGAGGCCACCCTGAAGGATGGTGGCGCCGCCGGTCGGGATGTCCCTCTTGGTATCATGACGATGCCAGTCTAGCACGACGGGGACAAGAAAGGAACGGATGAAAGTAGAGCTGCACTCCCACACCCGCCACTCGCGCGACTGCCTGCTCTCCTACGACCGCATCATCGCGGTCTGCCAGAGGCGCGGCATCGGCACCCTCGCCGTGACCGACCACAACGAGATCGACGGCGCCTTCGCCATGCGGGAGCGGGCCCCATTCCCGATCATCGTGGGCGAGGAGATCTTTACCTCGCAGGGAGAGATCATCGGGCTGTTCCTCACGGAGTTTATCCCGCGCGGCCTCACGCCTCGGGAGACGGTGGCGCGCATCCACGAGCAGGGCGGGCTGGTCTACGTGCCCCATCCCTTCGACTCGTATCGCAAGGGCGCGGTCGGCCAGACCGTACTGGACGCCATCCTGCCCAACATCGATCTGATCGAGGCGCTCAACGCCCGCAACATCCGGCACGAGGACGACGAGAAGGCGCTGCGCTACGCCGAAGAGCACGGCCTGACCATGGCCGCGGGCAGCGACGCGCACTCGGTCGGCGAGTTCGGCAACGCCTATCTGGAGCTGGAGCCGTTCGACGGGCCACAGGACTTCTTGAGTAAGGCCGGGCAGGGCCGCATCGGCGGCCGTCACTCCACCAGCCTTGTCCACTTCCTCAGCTCCTACGCCAAGGTGCGCAAGCGCATCGCTCGTCATTGAAAGGGGCCCGCGACCGCGGTCGCATGGCAAACCACGAGCCGATCGCGGTCTGTCGCAGGTGAACCAACCGCTCCAGCCACGTCCCAAGCTGCTAATGGCTAACGGCTAATTGCTAACGGCTAAAGAGGTCTGACCAGTGATGATCCGCGCTGCAATCTTCGATGTCGACGAGTTGCTCATCTCGCTTGAACCGCAGCATAAGGGCGCGGAGCGCCTGATGGTCGCCGAGCTGGGCCACGACTATGACGACCTGCCACACGACCTGCGCACCACGTCGGGCCGGCGGGTGTGGGACATCGTGGCCGACATGCACAGCCACTTCGGCTGGTCACAACCCCTCGGGGAGGTCTACGCGCGCCGCCAGCAGTTGTTCATGGACGGGGTGGCGACGGCGGACCTGATGCCCATGCCCGGCGCGGATCGAGCGGTTCGCTTGCTGCACGAGGCTGGCTACCCGCTGGCGGTGGCCTCGTCGGGGGCGCGACACTATCTGAAAACGGTGCTGGGCCGCCTCGACCTGCTGCAGTATTTCAGCGCCCTCGTCTCGGGCGAGGACGTGACGCGCGGCAAGCCGGACCCCGAGCCCTACCTGCTGGCGGCGGAGCGGCTGGGCGTCGCCCCCGGCGAGTGCGTCGTCTTCGAGGACGCGGATGTGGGGGTGCGGTCGGCCAAAGCGGCGGGCGCGATCTGCATCGGCGTCCCCAACCCTGCGGCCTTGCGCCCGCAGGACCTCTCGCTCGCCGACCTCGTCCTGCCCAGCCTGGACGGGTTCTCGCTCCAACTGGTCGACCAGTTGAATAACCGGGCGTGATGGCGCTACGCGATAGCGCCCTCTTGCCTGACGGACAGGTTGGCAACCGCCGTCTCCGCCGCCTGTCGCACGTGTGGATCAGGATCGCCCGTTAAGGGACGGAGCGCACTCAGCGCCTCCGCCGCGCCAAGCCAGTCGAGTTCGTCGACCGCGTTCTCGCGCACGATAGAGCCATCATCATGCAAGGCATCGACCAGCAACGGCACGGCTTCGCCGGGATAGAGGTGGCTCATGTAGCGCAAGACACTGCCACGCACATAAGGCGACGGATGGGTGCGCAGACGGAGCACAGCGTCGCGCGCATCCTTGATGTTCTGCCGCCAGAGTCCATCGACTGCTTCGGCCGTGATGAGGGGTTTCTGGTCGGAGAGATACTGCGATAACAGTTGGCGCAGAGTCCGCGGTTCCGTGGGTGAGTGCTCAGGTGGGAGTTGCGTTAGCGCCATAAGGGCAGATCGAAGCCGGTCCGTATCGAGGTTGGAATCTTCAAGCACGCTGAGAAGATAAGCCGCGCCGTCCGTCCCTTGCTGGGCAATCGACAAAGCGGTCTCTTGATAGTAGGCGGTGGCATACTCCGGGCCGTCAAGAGGCGGTTCGCTAAAGCGGTCTATCAACTCTTTGAGACTCAGATCATCTAGCTCCGGATAGAAACTCATCGTCGTTGCTCCTTGCTGATCCGTCATCGCCGTTAAAACATCGTCTCCATCGTGCCCGCGTGCATCGTACTGCGTTCGAGAATTAGCCCTTGCACTCCGCTCGGATATCGGCCAGCGTCCGTCCCATGAAATAGGCGGGGAAATCTCTCCTCAGAGTGCCAGGTAAGTCATCACTCGTGATAGTACCCGCGCCTCTTTTGCGATCAAGCTCACGAAGTCTTTGTGGCGGAAGCCGAACAGCGAACTTTTGAGCCAAGCGTTCGTATTGAGTCAAGAGCTTGATCGCAGTATTGCATTCTCTGGTCGTTGGCATCGCCGTTAGAAGTCGCTTGCGTGATGGATGAGTCTAAGTCCGTTCATACAATGACCGATGCTCCTTTGCGATCACCTTCGTTTGGTAGTAGCGTACTACAATTGTGCGTCTCGCTCCTACAACTGCACTGAGCTGTCAACCATGCTCACCACCGCATAATACAGAAGAGTTCAGGACTGATACTGATACTCGGCCACAACTTCTATTGGCCCGACGATGTTGGCGTTGAAGCTATCCAGATCCTCGGCGGGAATCCAGTACTCGCGGTGCGTGCGGTTGCCGACGGTTTGCACGGGGTAGCGGCTGAGGTAGGCGGCTGAGGTAGGCGGCGCGCACGCGGAAGCGCGTGACGTAGCCGGCGTAGCCCGAGAACTCGTCTTTAGCGTTCCAGTCGCGGGCGATCTGCACGGCGTAAGACTCGTCGAGCACCGGGTAGAAGATCGGCTGCCAGGACAGGCGCGGCGGGAAGGCGCGGTTGCCGCTCTCGTGGATCAGGTCGAGCTCTTTCTGCCCCATCGGGCGGTAGAGCACGACCGTCTCGTCGGCCCCGCTATGCTCCTGTGATTCCGTTATATCGCTTTCCGAATTGACCATAGAGCCTCCTGCAACGCGCATCTACGCCCCTATCCCGGCTATTCGTTGGCGCGCTAACGCTCGGGAGCGTGGGCGCCCGCTGCACTACCCGCCCGTCCCGACCTTAACCGGGGACGGGCGGGACGGGCGGGACGCCCGCGCCCCCGGAGAGCCCAGAGAGCCCAGAGAGCCCAGAGAGCCCCGGACCTTCTCGCGCGCTAACGGGCATTCACGGCGTATCTCGTTCGCGCTCGTGCCAGTCGGGCAGCGATTCGAGGGAGGAGCGCCACGCGGCGGGGATGGCCTCGGCGGCGCCGTAGCAGGCCACGATGCCGCCGACCATGGCGCAGGTCGTGTCCACATCGCCGAGGCCGCTGGCGGTCAGCCACAGGGCGTTCTCGTAGCTGTCGAGGTGCTGCGCGGCGCACCACAAGACGAAGGGTACGGTATCCTGCGCCGAGACGTCCGTGCCGTTGCCCAGCACGTCGACGGCGGCCCAGATCGAGCCGCTCAACTCCAGGTCGCGGGCGCGGCGGAGGCGCGAACGCACCTCGCCCTGTGGGACCAGCGGCAACACCAGGTCGAGGAACTCCTCTTTGCTCGGCGGCTGTTCCGCCCCGCGCAGACGCGTGGCCCAGGCCGCGGCGACGGCCACGGCGATAGCGCCGGCCACGGCCTCGGGGTGGGCGTGGGTGACCTCGGCGGAGCGGCGCGCCTGCTCGACCACGCGCTTCAGGTCGTCGGCAAAGTAGGCCCCCAGCGGGGCCACGCGCATGGCCGCGCCGTTGCCGTACGACCCCTGTCCGCCGAACTGCGCCGGCGCCACGACGTCCCACGGCGTGCCCTCGCCGATGGCGCGCAGCACCCCGTGCATGTTGGGGCCGTAGCCGCGCCCAAGGTCGTAGCGCGCGGCAAAGCTGCGCGCCAGGCGATCCTGGTCGATCCGGCCGCCCGGACCGTACTGCCGCAGGTTGGAGTAGACGGAGAGCGCCATCAGCGTGTCGTCGGTGTAGTACCACGGCGGCGCGAGCAAGCTACGTGTCTCCATAACCTCGTCGACGAAGTCGCGGCGAATGGTGAAGAAGCACCCGCCGAAAGCATCGCCCACGGCGAGTCCCTCCAGCGACATGCGCGCCCGCGCCAGTCGCTCGTCCGCCTGTTCCCGCTCCACTACTCTTCCTCCCTTGCTATCACTACAGTGTAATGACAAACACCGTATCGTCGGGGGGCTTCGACGTAGGCACTGCCGCGCATGGGCACGCCCTACGATTGTGGTCGTGGGTACACGGGCCTGCGATTGAAATCGCATGGCAAACCACGGACACTAAAGTGTCGCCCCACGTCGTGAGGCATGCCCGACGTGCAATACTCCTAGCCGACTCTCGTCCATCCGAGCAACTTTAGTCGCCACCATGTGCCGTGCGACCTGGGTCAAAGGCCCGCGCTCGCAATCTCGGAGGGCGCCTCGCAACCGGCCCTGCATCGGAGCCCTTGCTACCGCGCCAATGGTACACTAGTTTCGTGAAAGGGCGCGCGGTCGTGTACGGTAGCCTGCCGATAGCGTGGAGTCGAGTGCGACCAAGGGGAGGAGGAGCGAAGAGTTATGCCGACCGAGACGGAGACGCGGCCGCCAGAGACCACGACACCCGAGACAAAGACGCGGCCGCGCGAGGAAACCGACACCGAGACGCTGACGCGCCTGCTGCCGCCCTACCGCGTCTTGCTGCACAACGACGACCACAACGACATGCTGTACGTCGTGCGGTCCCTGCTCAAAGCGGTGCCCAAGCTGACCAGGCGCGACGCGCAAAAGATCATGCTGCTGGCGCACCTGCGCGGCGTGGCCCTGGTGATCGTGTGCCCCAAGGAGTTGGCCGAGTTCTATTGCGAGCGCCTCACCAGCTTCGGCCTGACCGCGACGATGGAACGGCAATGAGTTGCCAGTTGCCGGTGGGCAGTTGTTGGAAAGAGCTGGTCGTCATCAGTAGGAGAGGCAAGCGCATCTCCCGTCCTACTGACAACTGGCAACCGGCAATTGGCAACTCGTTATGGTGACGGTGACGAAGCTGAACTGGCGCGGCGAGAAGGTCTACTCGTGGCAGGGTGAGGTGTGGGCGAGCGGCCGCGACGGGGCGTCCGTGGCGCTGCGGGCGGTGTGGGCCGGGCCGGGCACGGCGCGAATATCCGACGAGGTCACGTTCGAGCCGGGCGACGTCTTCTACGAGCACTACGACGCCGGCAAGCCCTACGGCCTGTGGCAGGTGCTCTCGCCCGACGAGGCCCGGCTCAAGTGCTGGTACTGCAACATCTCCACGCCGGCGGAGTTTGGCGACGACACGATCACCTTCCGCGACCTGCTGCTCGACGTCCTGCTGCTGCCCGATGGGCGCCACGAGGTGCTCGACCGCGACGACCTGACGGCCGCGCTTGCGGCAGGCCTCGACCCCGCCCTCGCCGCCCTGGCCGAGGAGGCCACGCGAGACGTGCTGGGCCTCATTGAGCGGCGTCAACCACCATTCAAGTAGACTCCTAGACTCAATACGGTTCAGTTAAGGGAAACAGGACGAGATGACTCCTACCGCGGAGTGTGGCATGCTGAGATTTACGACGATCACAGGGTGTCACACTCAGCAAAGGAGTCATCCCATGGGATTTATAGCACG
>JAABUZ0100001304.1_pt1 | contig 48521 bp, 54 predicted proteins | sample 5562091 | NCBI WGS metagenome assembly JAABUZ01 (sample SAMN12813069, study PRJNA571459) | rock metagenome | isolation source: Antarctica rocks | place: Antarctica: Victoria Land, Linnaeus Terrace sud | collected 2015-12-21 | reverse complement strand
GAACACGCGCCCTTCCGGGGACGCATAGTTTCGCAGGCGGACCTGGAACGCCGCCTCCACCGCCGCCGCCGGGCCGGACACATCCAGCAGCAGGCGGGTCGAGTGCGTCTGCGTGACCGATAGCCCTTTGGAACGCGCGAACGCGGCAACGGCGGCGTAGGTCTGGGCAGTCGGGCTGAAGCGAGCGGTAAACTCGGCCGGGGTGATAAAGTGGTGGAACAGCGGGTCGCCCGGCATATACTGCCGCTGCAGCAGCCGGGTCAGGCCGGCGGGGTCCCGGAGCGGCAGGGTCAGGGCCAGCGGAACGATGTCCGCGCCGCTTTTGCGCCCCAGCAGCGTGGAGCGAAGCAGGATGTTCGGCGACAGATGCCCCGGCAGGCGCACCATCGCTGGGGCAATCTGTGCCGGAGCAGCCTGCGCGGGTGCAGCGCTAGACTTTGCCAGACCCGAAACAGCGAGGCAGGCCAGCGACGCGGCCAGCAGTGTAGATAGTTTTAGAGGGGATAATTTCTTCAATGTGCTTCTCTTTCAGCGCGGAAGACTCGTGACACGACGGCGCATCTTACAAAGATGACACGTTTAGGGTAACACAGCCTCGCCTGCTTGTCAAGAGAAACACGAAAAAGAAATAGAAAATTCGAAAAGAAGTATGAAAAAGTTACTGCCGCTCACGGACATCGCGCAGGTACTTGACATGGCCGTCAAAGAAAACCCGGTTGCGCCCGCCGAAATGAACCGCCAGCCCCAAAAGATTTTTCGGGGTCGCTGGGAACGACTGCGCGGCGGTAGTGGGAACGTAGGGGTCCACGGCCAGCTCCAAATCCGACTCGCCCTGCGGCACAGGCGGGTCAATCGTTTTTTCCCGGACAATCGGGGTATTGAAGGCGTCAATGTCTGAGACGCACTGCGTCGTCGTTTTGCCCCAGCAGTCGGTCGGTTTGACCGGGCTTTCGCGGCGATCAAAGCGCCACATCCAGTAGCGGGTCACGCCGCCGTCCGGCAGCGCTTCCTTTACGCGAACGTCTTCGCCCAGCGTCGTTCCCGTTTCACTAGGACAGGACCAGAGCGCATCGTCTTTGATGTAGGGGTTGAGAACTATCGCCGCCCAAGCGCAGCGCGGGTCGGAGCTTGGGAAACCACTCCATTGCGAGGGCGGCGGCTGCGGGGCAGCCGGGAGCGCCTGCGTGTAGGGAAATTTGAGATCGCGCCGGTCCGGCAGCAGTTCATCGCTGTCCTGCTCATACTGGATCATCGCCAGGCCGATTTGTTTAAGGTTAGACTGGCAGGCCGCACGCCGCGCGTTCTCGCGCACTTTCTGGAACACGGGAAACAAAATCGCCGCCAAAATCGCTATGATAGCGATGACGACAAGCAACTCAATTAACGTAAACGCGCGTCTTTGCATAGCCAGGCTCAGGGAAAATCTCACAGCGCGAAGCGGACGATCCGCCGGAACCGGCCCACATCTGCGCGGGCCGCCGTCGTCCGGCGAAAATGCGGCGGGCCGATCTGCGCCCGCCGGGGCCGCTTCGCTCTCAGGAGAAGCTGCCGCCCGGCCACAGCACTGGGGCCAAGCAGCAGCTCACACAAGTTAAACGGCTGCCGCGCTTCTTTTGTTCCCCAAACATCCGTTTTATTTTGATAAGCCTTAGAAATTGTATAGAAAGTGCATCAGGCGACTAAAGTCGCGGCAACAAGTTCACGAAACCTGCCTTCGCAGGTTCAGATTTCGAGTCCGCGAAGGCGGACTTTGTGCTTTTGTTGCCGCGATTTCAATCGCCTGATGCACTTTCTATACAGTTTCTTAGCCCTTGCGCTTGAGTTTATTATAGACCTCGCCGCCGTTGCGCTTGCCAATTAGGTCAACGTAAACAGTGTCAGCATCGAAATAGTAGATGATGCGGTACTCGCCGCTGTCCACCCGGTAGTAGGAGCTACCCTTCAGTTGGCTGTAGTCACCGGGAGTGGCATTAGCCAGTAAAGACAGCATTTTGGAAGCGACTTGCTTATATTGTTTGGCATCCAAATCTTGAAGAAACTTGGCGGCATCCCGATCCATATTCAGTTTTCGCACAGATTGTTACTCCGTGAAGCGTGTTAGCAGTTTCATGCTTTCTTCCGTTCCAAGATATCCACTTTTTTGTGCTTCGGCAGCAGCCATAGCCCAGTGCTGGTCTTCAATCGCCTGCAACCGTTCAAACTCCTCATGGCTCATCATCACGACGTACTTGCGTCCGGTTTTCTCTACTGTGATTGGCTCGTGCCGCGCTTTTTCCATGAACTCGCCAAAACGGTTTTTCACTTCTGTTGCTGTTGCCATTTTTCACCTCTGATAGCTATTATAGGCGTTTTAGGCGAAACAGTCAAGTACAACACGAAGACGCAAACAAGCCTGCCTCTTGCGAGGCAGGCTTGTTTGCGGCAAATGCAGTTCCAGCGAACTAAGCGGGCTTGATTTCGACAGTCGCGCCTTCGGCTTCGATCTTGGCCTTGAGGGCAGCGGCGTCCTCGGCGTTCAGACCTTCCTTGACTGCCTTTGGGGCGCTGTCTACCAAGTCTTTGGCTTCTTTGAGGCCAAGCGCGGTGATTTCGCGGACGACCTTGATGACGTTGATCTTCTTGTCACCGGCGGCCATCAGCATGACGTTGAACGAGGTCGGGGCTTCCGGCGCGGCGGGTGCAGCATCGCTGGTGGTGGGAGCGGCAGCGGCGGGAGCGGCGGCGGAAACGCCGAACTCTTCCTGGAGCTGCTTGACGAAATCGCTGAGTTCGAGAACGGTCATGCCTTTGATGGTTTCCATCATTGCGGCTGTATCGGCCATAGTGTTGTTTCTCCTATTTTGTAGGGGCGAACCTTGTGTTCGCCCAGAATTGTCTGATGCTGATTGTCTGATGCTGATTGTCCCCCAGGGGGCGAACACAAGGTTCGCCCCTACAAGGAACAGGTTACGCGGTCTCGGCTTCGGCAGGTGCGTCCTGCTTGTCTGCAATCGCTTGCAGCGTGAAGACGAAGTTCGAGATGATGCCGCCAAGCGTTCCGACAAAGCCGGCGATGGGCGACTGCAAAGAGCCGAGCATCTGCGACAGCAGGACCTCGCGGGGCGGGGTCTTGGACAGCGCCTCGACCTGCGCCGTGGTCAGCACGCGCCCGTCCATGACGCCGGCTTTGACCGACATCGCTTTGTGGTCGCGGGCATAGTCCAGCATGATCTTGGCGACCGCGACGGGATCACCTTTGGCGAAGCCGATGGCGGTCGGGCCGGTCAGGAACTCGCTCATCTCGTCTACCGGCATAGCGCCGCCGGCAGCGAGCTTGAACAGCGTGTTCTTGACGACGCGGTACTCGGCGTCCACGTCGCGCAGCTTCTTGCGAAGCTCGGTCAGCTCGGCCACGGACAGTCCCCGGTAGTCGGTCAGAATGGCGGCTTTGGTCTGCCCGACCAGTTCCTTTAATTCCCCGACGACTTCCACTTTGGAGCCGGCAGGTTCAATGACATATTCTGTTGCGATGATATTCACCTCCTCTAAGTTATGTTTAGTTGTTAAAAACAAAATGCGCCCACACGGCTGCTCCAGACAGGAGGCAGGCCGCAGGGCGCAGGGTGCGCGGCACGGTAACGGTGTCGCGGGCGTTCCTACTGCCTCGGCGGGCGGACTTTCATCCATTACTCCCTGTTTTTGTTCAGGAAACCGGCTGTCTGCGGCGAATTATTTATTTGTTGTCTGCTATTCGGGCAGATTACCCCTTGCCGGCGGCGATGGCGACGGCGCGGAGCGGGTCAATCCGAACGCTCGGCCCCATCGTAGACGAAACTGCGATCTTCTTGAAGTAGCGGCCTTTAGAAGCCGATGGCTTGGCTTTCTGAAGCGCGTCCATGAGAGCGTTGAAGTTCTCTAAAAGCTGCTCCTCGGTGAACGACGCCTTACCGAGCGGCGCATGGACAATACCCGCCTTCTCAACGCGGTACTCGATGCGAGTGGCCTTCTTGATGTCGTTGACGGCCTGGCCGATGTTCGGGGACACGGTGCCGGCCTTCGGGTTCGGCATCTTCTGCTTGAAGGTCGCGCCTAAACGTCCAACCTGGCCCATCATGTCCGGGGTTGCGAGAATAAGATCATAGCTTTTCCAGTCGAGCGTCCCTTTTTGGACCTGCTCAATCAGCTCTTCCGCACCGACTAAATCCGCACCGGCGGCTTCAGCATCGGCGGCTTTCGGGCCTTTGGCGAACACCAGGACTTTGCGGCTCTTGCCCGTGCCATGCGGCAGAGTGGTCACGCCGCGCACCATTTGGTCGCCGTGACGGGGGTCAACGCCGAGGTTGAACGCGACGCCGACAGTCTCGTCGAACTTGGCATTGGCGAGGCTTTTCACCAGTTCCAATGCTGGGGTCGGGTCCAGCAGCGTATCTACGTCGGTCTTCTTAGCGATTTCTTGGTAGCGCTTGCCGATGGTCTTCACACGATCTTGCTTTCGCATTTTTGTCTCCTTGTGGTGCTGACGGGTGTTCGAGACCCTCCCACAGATAGCGGCCCCCACCCCCGCCGCAAGCGGCGACCCCTCCCCCGTTCCGGGAGAGGGGTAAGACTTTGGGAAAGAAGCTTTCTCCTCTGCCTCTTCTCTTTACCCCTCTCCCACGAAGTGGGGGAGGGGTCGCCGCTTGCGGCGGGGTGGGGGCTATCCCTTACCCAATATCAATGCCCATTGAGCGGGCGGTTCCGGCGATGATCTTCATCGCGGCGTCGGTGTCATTTGCGTTCAGGTCAGGGGCCTTCATTTCGGCGATGGAACGAAGCTGCTCTTGGCTGATTCTGGCGACTTTGGTTTTGTTTGGCGTCCCAGAGCCGCTTGGAATGCCTGCGGCCTTCTTTAAAAGGTCGGCGGCGGGCGGCGGCTTGGTGACGAACGTAAACGAGCGGTCTTCGTAGATGGTAATCTCGACGGGAACGATGGAGCCGATCTGCGAGGCAGTCCGCTCATTGTAACCCTTGATGAACTCCATCATATTGATGCCGTAGCCGCCGAGCGCGGGGCCGACGGGCGGGGCAGGCGTCGCTTTGCCCGCGTTGATTTGGAGCTTGACCACTCCGGTGATTTTCTTTGCCATAATATGTCCTATACGATGAACGAACCTACCTTCCTTGCTTCGCAGGGTCCTTCCTAAAGGAAGGATTAGGAGCGGAAAAATAAGACTGCGTTTGCTGTCGTCTTAATTCTGTATCCTCCCTTTAGGAAGGACCCTGCGAAGCAAGGAAGGTAGGTCTCTTACGAAATCTTTTCGACCTGGCTGAATTCAAGCTCAACCGGCGTGTCGCGGCCAAAAATGGAAATCAGCACCTTGACCTTGTCTTTCGGCGCGTTGATTTCCTGGATCGTGCCGGTGAAGTCCGCGAACGGACCGGCGTTGACGCGCACCGACTGGCCGACTTCCCAACGCGGGCGGATAATCGGCTTGTTTTCCGACTCTTCCAAAGCCCGCTTGATGTCCCGGACTTCGGTGTCTTTAACGACAGTCGGCTTGGCGTCGCCGACAAAGCCGATCACGCCGGTCGTGCTTTTGACCAGATACCAGGTGTTGTCGTCCAGCACCATTTCAATAAAAACGTAGCCCGGAAAAACTTTGCGGTCAATCTCGCTTTTCTTGCCCTGGCGAACACGGGCCTCTTTTTCAGTCGGGACCAGAATATCAAAGACTTTGTTCTTCAGGCCCATCGTGTCCGCGCGGCGCTCGATGTTCGTTTTAACTTTTTTCTCGTGGCCCGAATAAGTATGGACCGCGTACCAGTGCTTCAGCATTGTCTTTGTTATGTCTTTCCGACGCGCGTTATCGTCCTGCGCCGAACAGCGAGTAAGCGACCTGGTTTAGAATGGCGTTCAGGCCGCCGACCCAGATCGCGACTGTCACCACAAGCGCCAGCACCACCGAGGTAGATTTGGTCAGAACGTCGCGGTTCGGCCAGGACGTTTTCTTCAGCTCGACCCAGGCTTCCTGAAAGAACTGCGTCGGGCTGACCTGCGGCTTATTCGCCATCTGCTGTGCGCGGCGCTGAACATCGGACATCCGGGCATTCGCCGGGGCCGCGGGTTTGGCAGGGCCGGCTTTTTTCGGGCCGGGCGCGTTTGTCGTATTGGGGTTATTGTCGTAGCTTTTCGCCATCTTTAATCGCCTTTGGTGTCGCCTTTGCTGGTGAGAACAGGCAAAAAAATGAACAGGGGTCGCGCCCCTGTCCGGTGTCTGAGAGATAATATAGCACATCCCGCAAAATAAGTCAAGCCGAAACCGGGCGGCGGAAGAAAAAGCAGCGGAGCTTGAGGAAGTTTTGAATATAATAAGAGAAGTTTCGGGTATATAAAGTGGTACAAATTAGTCAGAAAGCTCGTCATGGTCAACGAACCTAATCCCTATGTCTGCCTCGGACTGATGCCGGGCAATTCCCAGGCGGACATCAAGCGCCGCTACCGGCAGCTGGCAAAGCAGTATCATCCCGACCGCAATGAACACAGCGTCGACTCCGAGGCAAAGCTGCGCGACCTGAACGCGGCCTACGCATTTTTGTCCGATCCCGCCCGCAAAACCGCCTATGATGCGTCCTGCGCCGCCATGTTCCAGCCGGTGCGCGTGCCGCAGCCGGTGATGTCGGCATTGTATGTCCCCCATCGCCGCAGCCGGTCACACCGCGCGGCAATCGGCGTGACACTGCTGATGCTGCTTTCCGTAAGCATCGGCGTCCTCTTCAACGCGGTCAACGGCTCCCCAGTGTTTTCCGGGCTGTTTGCGCGGATTTCCGGCAAACCCGCCGGTCCCGACCGCCCCACGCCTCCCTATTCTTTTCTGCCGTCGAAAGGCACATTTGACGACCAGAACAATTCCGCCCCGCAGGTTCCCGCCGCGCCGAGCGAGAACGCGCAGCCTTGAAGATTACTGCTCGTTGGCATTGGCATATAACTGAGTTTGTTCCAAAACCGGGCCATAAGCCATTAAGAACCATGTGTTGAAACACACGGCTATTCAGCGAAGACGCTAAGAAGTACCGCTTCGCGGCACTCGGAAACAAGATATATCTTAATCTTAGTCCCACGAAGTGGGAGTTTTCGGCGTCTGCGCCCAGTAGCCGTGTGTTTCAACACATGGTTCTTGATTTATGCAATAAAGCCCTTCTGATTAACTCTCATGCTGCTGCCGCTGATGCAGGGCCTCGTCTTCATACGGCTCAATATGGATAATCGGGTGCAGATTGGGCAGAGCAAGGCGCAGACGGTCTTCCAGGTCTTCCGTCAGACGGTGCGCTTCCACAAACGTATGCGTGTCGGCGATCTGAACATGAACGTCCACATGCCGGTGCGAGCCGGACTTTCGGGTTCGCAGCTTGTGAAACCCCCGAACCTCCGGGTGCGCGGTCAGAATAGCCGTCAGCGCCCGCTCCTCGTCCGGCGGCAGCGCGGCGTCGGACAATGTCAGCACCGCTTCGGCGGCCAGCCCGAAGCCGACCCGCAGAATCAGAAATGAAACCCCCAGCGCCGCCGCCGAGTCCCACCACAGCTTTCCCGTCACATGCACCAGCGTCAGCCCTAAGAGAACGCCGAGCGATGTCACCACGTCCGTCTGCAAATGATGCCCGTCGGCGGCAAGCGCCGGAGAGTCCGTTTCTAGCCCCACCCGCAGCAGCCGCCGAGACACCACAAAATTGACGGCCGCCGACGCGCCCATCACGCCGATCCCCCACCCCAGCCCCGGCAGCGGGTCCGGGTGCAGCAGATGCCGCACCGCCTCGCCGATGGCAAACACGCCGCCGACCAGAATCAGCGCCGCCGTCGCCGCTCCCGACAAGTTTTCGATCTTGCCGTGGCCGTAGGCATGCGAATGATCCGGCGGCTCATCCGACGCCCGCACCGACAGCAGCGCCAGCGCCGAGCCGACGAGATCCGCCGCCGAATTGACCGCCTCCGCCAGAATGCCCGCGCTGCCGGTCACTGCGCCGACCACGATTTTCAGCCCCAGCAGCGTCCCGCTGGCCGCAAGGGACCAGCGGGCCGCTTCTCGCTTGCGCCGGATATTCTGAAGCTCGGAGGTGCTTTGTTGCATAAATCAAGAACCACGTCCTAAAGGACACGGCTATTGGGCGCGGACGCCAAAAACTACCGCTTCGCGGCACTCAGAACAGATTGTTTAGAAGCCTCTTAGTCCCACGAACTTATCTTAGTCCCACGAAGTGGGAGTTCTTGGCGTCTGCGCCCAGTAGCCGTGCCTTTTAAGGCATGATTTCTCTGGCGAACGCATTTATGCAACAAAGCCGTTCGGAGGAAAAGTAAGTCAAGAAAGGTCCCCGCCCGCGCCGCAAACAGCGCCTCCTAACCCCCCGCGCCCTGCGCCGCGGATTTTGTGTAGCCAGCGGGAACCGCGAAAAGTGAGAGGGGCAGGGGCGCTTTGGAAACGGAAACCACGGCCGTCTGCACCGTTGTGTTGCCGAGCGGGCTGCCAGTCACGGTCAGCGACGAGTTCAGCGGGAAGCCTTTGATTTTGCGGAACTGGCTTTGCAGAGCGGCGAACGGCCCCGATCCCGCCGACAGCGCTTCCGGCTGAGGAATGTCCTGAGCAGCCCAAATATCGCCTTGAATGACCGTGCCGGGCTGAGACGCAAGCGTCGCCGTGGTCAGGTAGCGGCGGCACAGATGACCGGCAATCAGCTTGGTTTGCTTGGTGTCTTTAACCACCACCGTGGTCTGTCCGGCGGTCGGCGCATGGTACGGCTGGACCGTGTAGGTATGGGTGCGCCGGTTGACCACATCAATCTGCCGGTCAGCGCTGTTGACCAAATAGCTGATTGACCCAATATCCAGCCGGGTCCGCGTTCCCTGCACATAAAGGGCCGTCTGCTGCGGGCCGCTCTGGAACAGCGGATTGCCCGACTTCGCCATCGCCGCCTTTTGCTGCGGGGTCATCGTGTCTTCATAGGCTTTGAGCTGCTGGTTGTCAATTTTAGACGTTTGAACGACTTTCAGGTCGGCATGGGCCGCGCCGCATACTCCCAGCAGCGCCAGCGCCGTTGGTAATAACTTCTTCTGCGATAACTTCTTCTGCATATTAGAAAATACTCCTGTCAGATTTACGCTTTCTTATTCCCGCGTGTTCCCCACCCGAACCCCGCCCGGCGGCGTGATGTCGTACAGCCGGTCCAGCAGCGACGGCGGCAGCCGCCGGATAGTCCGGGTCAGCAGGGACGCGGCGAGGGGAAACCGAACCACACGCCTGCCGGCGCGGAGGCCGTCGAGGATCGCTTGCGCCGCGTCTTCAGGCTGCATCAGAAACGGCATCCACGACTGCTGCGCTGTCATCGGCGTCCGAATGAAGCCCGGCTCGACCGTCACGAGCGCGATGCCCTGCGCCGCCCACGGAGCGCGGAGGCCGTCGCACAGATGCGACAGCGCCGCTTTGCTGGCCGAGTACCCCGCGCTCCCGCCCGGATACGCCCGGTCAGCGGCAAGGCTCGACAGCACCGCGACCGCCCCGCCCCCCGGCTGGGCTTTGAGGAGCGGCTGCAAGGCTTCCAGCCAGTGCGCGACGCCCAGCACATTGACTTCCAGCAGCATTTGGAGCGTCTCCGCCGTGAACTCCTCGGCGTCCGTCGAAAGCCCCAGGCCCGGCGACAGTGCCGCCAGCTCAATTCGCAGATTACGCAGCACAACCTGCGCCAGCGCCGCTTGAATGGACACGGGATCGCGCACGTCCGACAGCGCCACTAATGGCTCCCCGCCGAACATCACCACTTCCTCCGCCACCCGCGCCAGCCGCCCCTCATGCCGCCCGACAAGCGTCACATGCCGCCGCTCCCGCGCCAGCGCCAGCGCCAAAGACCGCCCAATCCCGCTCGACGCCCCGACGATTAAGTGTGTGGAAGTTTGCATCAAGTAGGGAATACGCTTTGCAGCATGGCGTCAATCTGCTGCTCGAATGGAGGGAGGTCATCCGTAATAATTTCCCAGATGCGTCCCAGTTTGATGCCGAGATAATCGTGGACAAGAGTGTTGCGGAGCGCGGCGATCCCGCGCCACTCAACTTGTGGATTGGCCGCCTTTAGACTATCGCTGAGACGCTGCATAGATTCGCCCAGAGTCTGTAAGTTCCGCAGGACCGCATCCTGGGTCATTTGGCTGGACTGAAAATTTTCCCATCCGATCGCCGTATATTCCGCGACGCGGTCCAGGCATTCGCGGATGTGCAGCAAGTAGAGGCTGTCGCGGTTGTGCTTCATAATTTTCACAAGGGCTTGGCTTCAGCCAAGACGCGATCACGAATGAACCAGTGCAAGCTCTCTGGTTCAGCAATATCCACGCGCCGGCCCAGCAAATCTTCTAAATCGACTATCAGGCCGCCGGGAAACCACGGCGAACACTTAGGGCCGACATCTATGAGAAAATCCACATCGCTGTCTGGCCCGGCCTCGCCGCGTGCGACTGAGCCGAAGACACGCACATTGGACGCCCCGTGCCGCGCGGCGATATGCAAAATGTCTTCTCGCTTCTCGTGTATCAGTTCCGCAAGTTCCATAACTCTATTCTACCCTACGGCAGCAAGGACCCATTCCAAGCAGGCAAGACACTCAAGTCGTCATTTCAGAGTGATACTGAACCGGCTGTTAGGGCCATCGTAGGTAAAGACAACGTATTCCAGAATGTCCCGGCCAATCAGGCATTGGACATTTTGACCAATCAGCGCCCCTTCAACGGCATCCACTTCAACCGCCACTGCGGGCGTCAGAACAACACGAACCCGAAACTTGCCGCGCAGCAGAGGCTCAATGGTAGATGCCGTGCGAAGGCGAACAGCCGTATAGGACTTAATGCCAAGCTGCGGAAACACGGCACTTTGAACCAGAGTGCCGGATGCGCCGGTGTCAATCATGCCAAGAAGATTGACGTATGGAACCGCCTGGCCTTCTGCTTTAAGTATTTCCTGAACGCCAAGCACCGGCTCCAGCCGAATATCAAGCGTTGGGCCGGTGCGGGCGAGGTCGCCTAAAGTCCATTTGAGGCGCGGCATAAGTTGCTATTCTTCCATGAGCGATGCAGAACCACCAATATAATAGGTGTCCAGTTCTTTTTGTACCCGCTGCACTAGGAAACCTTTCAATCGGTAACGGCGGTAGCCTTCATCAAATGCTTCTACTTTGTCATTGTAAATGCCGGCAATCTCGCTGCCTTTGATGAGAACAAACTTGCCGCTTGCGGTCTGCAGCAGTTCTTCCAAATGTTCCCGATACGTTCTTAGCTCTTCTGCGCGTTCGGTAGTCTCCCAGCCTTCCGGCCATGCGATTGCTAATGCCATATGCGTTCCCTCTGCCTGCTATTGTACCCCTACGGCAGCGAAGACCCGTCCCAGGTGTGCGCGGGGTCCGGGTAGAAGAACGCCGCGTCCGACACTGTCACGCCGAGAATCCTGATAAACCAGCCGCCGGGGACTTTTGCTCGCCATATCGGGGTTATTCCTCCGCTAAAAAAACTTTGCTCTTGCTTTTCACACTTAGAATGTATCTCAAAAGGCAGGCTGAGTTTTCACCCGTAGCCCGCCGATAATGACGGCATGGAACCGTCAACTGACCCTGAAACTGAACTGAAAGCCCAAGCCGCTGAACCAAAGACAAAAAAGAAGCCCTTGCCAACCATCTGGAACGCCCCCGACCCGCTCTGGGCGGTGATCGAGAAGGTACTGACCGTCTATGACCCGCCTGCCAAGACAGGCCGCAAGCGCAGCAGCGAGCGCCAAGCCTTCGACGGCATCATCTACCGAATGCAGACAGGCTGTCAGTGGAACCACCTCCCCAAAGAGTTCGGCGACGACAGCAGCGTCTACCGCGCCTTCGCCCGCTGGGAAAACAAAGGCATCTTCGATATTCTCTGGGCCATTCTCTTGACCAAGTGCGATGACCTGCAAGGCGTAGATTGGCACTGGCAGTCCGCCGACGGCAGCCTGGGCAAAGCGCGGGGCGTCCCTAAGAGCGGCGTCGGTAAAAAGGGGCACAAGAGCAGTGCGTCGGCCCAAATCCCACCGACCGCGCCAAGTCTGGCGTCAAGAAGAGCTTGCTGGTCGAGGGCCACGGCAGGCCCCTTGCAGTTTGCATCAGCGGAGCCAACGTCCCCGACAGCAAGCTGCTGAAAGCCACTCTGGACGCAGTGGTCGTCGTGCGGCCCGTGCCGACCGAGCAGAAGCCGCAGCACCTATGTCTGGACAAAGGTTATGATGGTGCCTGGACAAAGGTTATGATGGTGCGCCTGCCGAAACCATTGTCCGAGAAGCAGGCTACGTGCCACACGTTCGGCGCATCGGCGAAGAGAAGCTCGACGACAACAAAGAGAAGACGCACCCCGCCCGCCGCTGGGTGGTGGAGCGCACACTGGCCTGGCTGTCTCGGTGCCGTGCCCTGCTGGTGCGCTACGATAAACGGGCGGATCGCTATTTGGCTCTAATTAAGTTGGCGTCAGGCTTGTTCTGGTTTCGACGCTGGCACGAACTTGACCCAACCCTTTCGTTTTGAGATACATTCTTAATCTCTTCCCACTTTAGAACCATGCTTGTCACTCCTTGCCCCTAAACGCTTCATAGATGGCGTTGATGGCTTTTTCGTAGTCACCGGTGGGGACGCCGACGATGATGTTCAGCTCACTGGAACCCTGGTTAATCATGCGGATGTTGACGCCCGCGCCCGCGAGTGCGCCGAAGACGCGGGCGGCGATACTCTGTTAGAAATAGCCTTGTTGCAACACGTTGGTTTCAGTTTCTTCTTTGAGATTTAACGCTGCGTTGACATGGCTGACGAATCGGAGAAACATTTCTGGCCTGAAAGGATTATCGGTGAGAAACTTTTTGTAAGCGTCACGCCCCTTTTGCCTGCCTGCAAAAGAACCGTAAGCCGTTCGCACATTGGAGGAGAGCCGCTTCTGTTTCCGCAGAATAATAACTTCGTCTATGTCGGTTGCGGCTGTACTTTGCGGCGTCATGTCGAGCCATTCGCAGATCAGGTAATACTTTGCACCAGTCACTGCCGATTTAGTGTCATGGGCTGTTGCGACTGCCTCTTGAAACATGGTTTTGTCGAGGTTGGTTTTGCATTCCGCGAGGATATAGCCAATAAACAGTGCCTTGCTGATGGTGTCCTCTTTATTTGTGAAATGTCGATCATGAGAAGCATGAATAAACAGCGGACGTGCAATCGCAAAATCTTGATCTTTAGAACGAACGGTGAGACCGCCGCCTGGAACGGGAGGATGCAGACTCGATGAGAAATAGACCGATGAAAATGTCGTTGTCGGTCCCATGATGATGTTCTCGGCTGAACCCGCTTCAATGACACACTTGTAAATTAAATGTGGCAGAAACTCTTCCAGGACGCTGTTATCAAGTTTAATTTGCCCCTTCTGCCGATACAAAAAGTCGGCTTCCCGGTCAAAGATTACGTCGACATCCAAGTACAAGCGATAGGAATTAAGAAGACCAACCATCGCGCTGACAATCTCCGATTGATTTTCGTCCCTGACGGCTTGAAGGTCAACCACCCACTCTTTGTATCGCTGGATTGCACTCTCAATAACTGCAACATCTTCTTTAGGAAGTTTTTCATTCTCCAGTGCCGCACGAAGTTTTTCTAAATGTGGGGTCGGCATTCTCATTGTGCAGGACTGTCCTTCCGGTTAATATCTTGAAATAAAGGCGAGGGCTTAACTGTTTCCAGCTTATCAATAGCGTCTTGTATTGCCGGCTTTATTTCTGGCAAAGCGCGGTTGTAAGCGGAACAAAGGGTGTCTTCGGCAATTACGATAGGATTGATCAATGTTGCTGTGGCGGGAGCAACACGGAAATGAATAATATCCTCAACAATCGCGGCGCCGAAGCGATTAATGAATACGCGCTCCTGCCGCTTTTCTGCTAAAAGACCAGCACAATGGACACCAATGCGGCTGACAATATCGCCATTGTAAAAGCGTGTCTTTAAAACATTGCTTTCTCTGCCGACGACAAGCACAAGACGCGCACCAGGTTTACACACACGGCGAAGTTCAGCCAGCATTTGTGCAATGTCTAGACAGTATTGAATGACGGTTAGAAATCTGTTTCCTCTGTGCTTGCGGTTAGAACCTATTTCGGATTTAGCGATATGCAATAAATCCCAGCCAAGTGCTTCTGCTGAGGCTCGATACTGCTGATGGTAATTAAATACATTGATATACGGCGGGGAAGTAAGAACGAGATTAACAGAAGCATTTGGTAGCGGTAAAGTTCTTGCATCTGAAAATGAAAGTGTAAGCGGTTCTTGTGAATAAGGCAGACTCTTTACTGTCGCCGCTAAACGATTCCAAGCCGCTAGAATTGTGCGCGTATCGAGGTTGTCTTTGTAGAAGTCTGACGTGATAATTATTGTTTCTAACAGCTTTCTTCGCTCTGCATCATTTTCTGCCTTCCATAGCTCAATCAGCTTCGCCTTTGAACCAGCAGAAATAAGTGACTTACCAAATTGGTCAAATAAATTAGGTTGACTGAAAGAAGTTTTTAGATGCTTTTCCAATTCCTGTAATTTCGACAAGCGATCTGCTAAAGGAAGATTGATTAACTCATACGTTTGTGCCATCAAAAGAGCAGCCGGATTGATCTCAGAACCAAACGCACGCAAATTTTGCCTTCCTGCTTCCACTAATACCGTTCCGCTTCCCAAGAAAGGGTCGGCGACAAAATCGCCTCGCTTGGCATAAGTTTCCAAAAGAACTTGAGCGAGCAGAGGAGAAAACTGACCGTTCCAAGCAAACAAGTTGCTGCGAGTCTTGTCAACAATGTTCAGCTTGTTGCTGCTTACCGTGTCGGTATCTAATGGTATGTCTTGAAGCATTAACTTTTGTCCCTAAACGCTTCGTAGATCGCATTGATGGCGTTTTCATAGTCGCCGGTGGGGACGCCGACGATGATGTTCAGCTCGCTGGAACCCTGGTTAATCATGCGGATGTTGACGCCTGCGCCTGCGAGTGCGCCGAAGACGCGGGCGGCGATGCCGACCCGGTGGACCATGCCCTGGCCGACCACGGCCAGCATCGCCATGTCGCGCTGGACTTCAATCCGGTCGGGCTGGACAATGCGCCGAATATCGGCCACGACTTCGGCTTCCTTGCCGTTGAGTTCTTCGTCGGTCAAGATGACCGAAAGCGTGTCGATGCTGGTGGGCGAATGCTCATACGAAATGCCGTGGGATTCAAGTATTTCAAGCACTTTGCGCCCGTAGCCGCGCTCCTGGTTCATCATCGCTTTCTCGGTGAACAGGGTCGCAAACCCTTTGCGCCCGGCGATGCCGACCACGCTGGTGGCGTGGGCGTCGCGCTCGGTTACAATGCGCGTGCCGGGGTCATCCGGGGCGTTGGTGTTCTTGATATGGATGGGAATGCCGGCTTCGCGCACCGGAAACACGGCCTCGTCATGCAGCACCGTCGCGCCCATGTATGACAGCTCGCGCTGCTCTCTATAAGTGATTTCTTCAATCGCCGTAGGGTTGGAAACGAGGCGCGGGTCCGCCATCAGCAGCCCCGAAACATCGGTCCAGTTCTCGTAAATTGCGGCGTGGACGGCGCGGGCAACAATCGCGCCGGTGACATCCGAGCCGCCCCGCGAGAAGCATTTGATCTGCCCCCGCGCGTCCTGCCCGTAGAAGCCCGGAATAACCGCGATGCTGCCTTCGGGAACCGCCGACAGCCGCTCTCCCAGCCGCCCGTAGCTTTCGCCGGGATGGAACCGCCCATCTGTGCCAAAGCGAATGCCGCTGTCGGCGGCGTCCAAGAACTCTGCGCCGAGAAACTCCGCGATAATCCGCGCTGAGAGGTACTCCCCGCGTGACGCCACCCAGTCTTTGGCCGCCCCGGCGTTGATCTGCTGCCCGATGTCCCGCAGCCACTCCCACGCCGCAGGCACGGCAAGCTCCGATGCGATCCGTAAGTAGCGCTCTTTAATAATCGCAAACGGCGCGGACGCATCTAATCCCTGCTCGCCGAGCGAGTGGCACAAGTAGAGTAAGTCCGTGATCTTCTTGTCCTTGTCCGTGCGCTTGCCCGGCGCGGACACGACGACAAACCGCCGCCGTGGGTCCGCGTGGACAATCGCCGCGATCTTGCGGATTTGGTCGGCGTCGGCGACGGACGACCCGCCGAACTTGGCGACAATCGGGCGCGGGTGCTGATGAGAATAATATGCTGTGTCTGTCATAGACGTTAGGTTGAGTTCAAGCGCCCGGCGGCTCAGGAACCCGCAAAATTCGACAAACCTGCCGCGCCACCATCGTTTTGACTTCTTGGTGACGCGGGATTGGAGCGGTCTTCTGTTCCGCCCGGTTTACATACAGCGTGTGGTTGCCGCCTTCGCGGAGCAGTTCGCAGCCATGCGCTTCCAGATGCCGCAATAAATCGCGTCGTTTCATAGCGTTTGAAGCAGAAGCGGTTCCCGAATGGCTTCCTGACCTAAAAGTGCTTCCTCGGCGAGAATACGATTGCCTTCTAAGACAAGCGCGATTGCTTCCTGCAAATTCTCGCGGGTCTCTTCCAGAGTCTCCCCTTGTGTGATTGCACCCGGCAACTCTTCGACAAATCCAATATAGCCGCCCTCGTCGGCTTTTTGATAAACAGCAGTGAATGTAACAGCCATACGATTTACTCCTTCGCGAAAAAACAAAGCCGATGCGGGTCAATAACCGCGACCTGGTACTAGAATGCCCTCTATCGTGGTTAAATGCTCACCTTCAGGCGAATAAACATCCGTGCCGCTCAAACGCGCAAAGCCGTTATGATGCAAAACGATGCTACCCCCGCAGAGGGGATGCAGAACAAGATAACTCGGCCAATCACCTGTAGCTGCAATGATGTCGCTACTGCCGCATTTTAAGCATCGAGCCAAAGAGACACGACAGGCCGTCATCTGCCGGTAGCGTTCCATATCCCGGCAAGACCGCAAATTGGACCCCACGATCCATTCCTCCATTTCCACTGCTGTTAGCAGCTTTTCAGCCCGCACAACTTTTTGGCATTGATTACACCAAGCAAACTGCACCCACAAAAAGACATCCGGCGGTTCTGGGAGCCGGTAAGCGTAGTTAGTACGCCCGATAATATCCTGCTTGAAGTCGCAGCCCAGACACTGAGCGATAAAGACGCTTGCCATCGTTTGCTCCGTAATTAGCTGCTGCTGTCCCACTCTTTCAGAGACGGCAAGAGCGAGTAGGCGGTCAAATCCAGATGAATGGGCGTGAGGGAAATCTTGCCGTCGGCGACGGCACGGACATCGGAGCCGGCTTCGGCCCCGGCGGCTTCTTCGGCCAAAGAGCCGCCGAGCCAGTAGTAGGGGCGTCCGACCGGGTCTAAACGCTTCTCCAAACGGTCCACATACTGCCGCCGGCCCTGGGTGGTGACGGCGACGCCTTGAAGCTCAGACTGGGGCAGGTTGGGGGCGTTGATGTTAAGAATGGTGTGCGACGGTAGGGGCTGAGTTTGCAGGCGCTTTGCCACTTGTGCGGCGAACTTGGCAACGGGTTCCCAATGGATGTCTTTATCCCAGGACGCGACCGACACGGCGACCGACGGGTGGCCGACCATCGCGGCTTCAATCGCCGCCGACACCGTGCCGGAATAATGCACGTCCCAGCCAAGATTGGGGCCGTGGTTGATGCCCGACACGACTAAATCCACGTCGCCGCCCATCGCTTCCAGAATGCCCAAAGCCGCGCAGTCCGACGGCGTGCCGTTGGACGCGAACGCGGGTGAGCCGTCACGCAGAGTGACCGGAGACAGGCGCAGGGGCTTGTGGAGGGTAATGGCGTGGCCGGTCGCGCTTTGCTGCCGCTCCGGGGCAACGACCGTCACATCGCCGACTTCCGACAGGGCTTGGTACAAGGCAAATAGGCCGTCGGCAAAGACGCCGTCATCGTTGGTGACTAAGATACGCATTGCCGTCAATGATAGCCTGAAACAAGGCGTGAAGTCAAGAAAGAGCGCGAAGTCCAGAACGGGTATACTGAGCGTATTCCAGTTCCAGGAGGTTCCCATGCCTGATTCGTACACTTTAGAAGACGCCGCCGCAAAACTCGGCATTCGGGAAGACACGCTGACGGCCACGCTGCCGGAAATCGGTGTTGACCTTGCAGCACGTTCGCCGCAGACGCTGACTGCCGAAGAGTTTAGCAAAATATCAGAAGTGCAAAAGCGGATCGCGGCGATGCATGACGCCGAAGGCATCGACTTTTAATCTCGCCTGCGTCTTTGCCCGAAATGTTTCCTTAGAAAGCAGACCCTTCTTATGCGCCTTTTCTTGTGCGCTCTTGTTCTTCTCCTATCGCCGTTTGGCAGGGTGGCGGCTGCCCCGGTGCCTGCCCCGGCGGGGCATTTTGGCGTCGCGGCCCACAGCGATGTCAACATTGAGTGGTGGTATGTCAACGCCCATGTCACGACCGAAAAAGGGCGGCATCTGGCGCTCATCGGCTCGTTTTTCCGGTTCGGCTCCGGCGTCAACCCCTTAGACGGCTCGCCGATGCCACGCGCCCATTACTTAATTTACGCTGTGACCGATTTAGACGCCAAAACGCAGCGGCCGTACTCGCTGGCAGACGGCACGATGATCAATCTCTTGAAGCAGTTCGGGCCGCTGCTGGCGGCGCAGAACCCCAGCGACAAGAGCATTCAGGCATTCATGGCGGACATCAACGCAGGCAAGCTGCCGCCGCCGCATCAAAAGCTCGCCGGGCAGTCAACGGTGGTCAATGCGCCGTTCCATCTGGCGTATGGAACCGAAAACACGCTGGCGGCGACAAGCAGTGCCAATACAGCGTTTGAACTCAATCTGAACGCGGGCGGGCCGGATAAAATCCATCTGACTTTAATGTCCCAGAAGCCGCCGATGGCGGTGGGCGGCAAAGGCGAAACAGGGTTAAAGTCACCGACCGATATGTACTATTTCTCGCTGACCCGGTGCACGGTCGGCGGGACGATTGACACCGGCGCGGGACCGGAGAAAATCACCGGCGGGCAGGGCTGGTTTGACCATCAGTGGGGCAACTCCTGGGTGGCGTCGAACGACGGCTGGGACTGGTGGGGCGTGCAGCTTGACGACGGCACGGACATTTTGTTTTTCCGTCAGCGCGACCTGAAAACAGGCCGCATCTTTTACCCGCTGGCGACGTTTATGGACAAAGACGGTCATCAAAGCGTGACGACAAATATCATCTTTACGCCGGATGCCAAGTCGCTGTGGAAAAGCCCAAAAAGCGGCGTGACTTATCCGCTGGGATGGACAGTGACATTCCCGGACAAGAACAAGAACTTGCAGCTTCACATCACGGCAGAGGTCCAAAATCAGGAGATGCCGATTTTGGGGCCGGGCGCGGGAATTTGGGAGGGGCTTTGCCGTGTCATGGCAACGCCGACAAACACGGTCCCGTATGGACAGCCCAACGCTAACCTAAGTGCGGACTTTGCAACTCCTGGCGTGGCGTATATGGAGCTGGTGGGGTACAGCAGCCCGGCGGTGAAGGCGAAGCTGATGGGGCAGGCGGATAAGAAGAACCATGTGTTGAAGGGCCATGTGTTGAAACACACGGCTATTGGGCGCGGACGCCACGAACCCACCGCTTCGCGGGGCTAAGATTGGAATGTTCCGAGTGCCGCGAAGCGGTAGTTTTTGGCCGAAGGCCCAATAGCCGTGTCCTTCAGGACATGGTTCCGAGCTACAGCGTTCCTACGTTCCGAGCTACAGCGTCCCCCCGAAGAACTTCTGCATGGCGGAATACACCACTTCCGGCGGCGGGACATGGCCGTACTGCGGATACCAGACGATTTGCTTGGGGTTCTTCGCCGCGTCGAATAACTCCTGCTGCGCCTTCGGGACAATGGTCGTGTCCTTGCGGCCTCCCAGCATCAGCAGCGGGCGGGGCGCGATGTGCGGGGCGAATGTCAGCGGGTCGACCGGGGCCAGCAGAACGCTGAGAGCAGCAAAGTCAATTTTCTTAAACGCGGAGGTGTCGCGGCCTCCGACAGTCGCACTGCGCGAGGACAATGTTTTGAGAATCAACCCCCAATCGCCGCCCCCGGAAATCAACACGACAGCTTTGATGCGCGTGTCCACACCCGACACCACCGTACCGATAATTGCCCCAAGCGACACCCCGGCCAGGCCGATGCGCTTGCTGTTGATCTGCGGCTGGGTTGCCAGATAGTCTAAGCCGCGCCGGACATCCACGGCTGTCTGCGAAACCGTCGTCGCCAGCTCCTCTGCCTGATGGCCCGGCACGGTTTTCAGCGGCCCGCGCTCCCCCTGCCCATATTCATCAATCACCAGTGACGCATAGCCGGCTTTGGCGGCGTACAATGCCATTCCCGCCATGATCTCTTTGCTGCCGCCGAGGCCATGCAGAATGATGAGGCACGGCACCGGGTGGCTTGCCGACGCGCCTGCCGGGGTGAACAGCAAAGCCGGAACGCGCTGGTTGTTCGTGCTGCCAAACGAGAAGCGCAGAAACTTAGTTGTCCCGATTGTCTGCGTTCCCGCGATTTTGACCGCCAGCGGCTTAGACGCATCATCCTGGTACGACAACAGCGCACTCTGGTAGACTGCCGCCCGGTCAATCGGCGGCGTCTGGGCAAAAAGAGGCGACAAGAGGCAGAGGAAAAGAGCAATAAAGAACGCGCCGAAAGATGCGTGGGAATAAATTCCTACGCTGTGGGGCGAAGCGCCTAGTCTCCACCTGCGTGGAGAAAGAGCAGAGCAGAAAGACCTTCCGCGTAATCCTATTCTTTGTCCGCGTAGGCGGACACTAGGCGTCTGCGCCCCACAGCGTAGGAATTTATTCCCACGCTCCTTATTCCCACGCGCTTCATTCCCACGCCTCTTGTTCTTCCACTTCATAGCACGTTCCTTAAAATCGCCTGAAGGCGCTCGTAATCCGTCGCCAGAAGCGTTGCCAGCGTCCGGCCTGCGCGGAGCAAAAACGCCTGGTCGCCTTTGTGCGCTTCCCGCGCCATGCGAAGACACGCCGCCGCCAGCTCATCCGACGGCACCCCCGCCATAGCTCCGCCCGACGGCAGCAAGAGCGAGCGCAGGAACGACAAATCTTCGGTCAGCAGCCGGGTTTCTTCGCGGCTGCACGGGTAGACCCGGCTGTGAATGCGCGGCGGCAGCGGCGGCAGATGGCGGCGCAGCGGCTTGTCCTCGCCTTCCGAGTAGGCGATCAATAAACCCGAAAACTCAGTTCGCAAGAGTTCGAAAATCTGCGGCTGCTGGAGGCGCATCTCGTCCTCGTCGGCAAACCCCAGCGCCGACGGTCGGCGATTGGGTTCCAGCGACGCCGTATTCGCCCCGTAGACCAGCGCATACACGGCAGGCGGCAGGCCAACGCCTGAGCTTGTCTGCATCGGGGCCGGTTCAAACGCCGGCGCAAACGGGTCTTCTTCCTCTTCTTCCGTTTCCGTCAGCCTCGGCGGCGCAGGCGCTTCCATTGGCGGCGTCGGCTTGCCGATCTTCACGAATGACCCGAACGGCGGCGGGTCGTAGAGGCGCGGCACGATCTCGCGCGGCACTTCCAAGCACTGCGCGACAAACGCCGTCGTTCCCGCTTCAATTACTTCCCCGATGGGTTTATGATCCAAAACAAAACTCTCCTAATCACCGAATGGGCTGCGGTTGCGAAAGAGCAGTCAACAGAAGGGCCATTCCGACGACAAATGCGATTGCGACAAAGCCGGGAAGAAAACCAAGCAGTATTTCGTTCGGTTCCTCTTGCCATGACCGAGGCACAGATGACAGCAACGCCCGCTGTTCAGCCGCCCGCCTTTCCGCTTCGGCCTGCTCACGCCGCAGTTCTGCCCGCTGACGGCGGATTTCGGAGAGTTTGCGTTCTTCTTCAGTTGAACGGATTTCGGAAAGCGCCTGCTCGGACGCCAGGGCGCGTTCTTCTTCCAGCCGCTTGGCGCGAACGTCTTGCAGCAAACGCTGGACATCTTCAATGGTGATGTCCAACCCCTCGGCGACATCCGGCACGGCGGGCTTGTCCGTCAAGCCCGTCTGCTCGACACGCTCCTGCTGCCACAGGTCAATGACGGCGCGGGATTCGTCCGCCGTCATCCGCTGCGTCCGAAGCTCACTGCTGTTGATGGGCTGTTCGAATTGCTGCGCCATAGCCCTATTTTAGCATATTTGGGAAGGAACCTACCCCGGTTCGTTCCTCACCGACCCTCCCTAAAGGGAAGGTGAAGAGTTTAGGATTGAGAGTGGACAGACGTTCGCCCGCCTGTTTCCTTTTTTTACCTTCCCTTTAGGGAGGGTCGGTGAGGAACGAACCGGGGTAGGTTCTCACTTCGGCTCCGCAGGGAGCGGCTCAGCAGGATACCGGAACACAGACTCTTGAGCAGGCGCTTTTCCGCCCGGCTTGCCGCCGTCAAACGTACCGGTGGGGCCAACAGCATACACGACAAAGCCGCTCGCCCCTTCGCGTCGGTAGTTAAGCGGTTTGCTTGTATACGGATCAACAGAACCCGGCGACAGAGCATTTGGAAACGCGCCGGCTTTGGCCTTCTCCGCAAGAATAGCAGCCGCAGCTAGCGTGACGGCGACGCGGGCGCGGGTGCGGGTATCGTTTTCAGCAAGTTTAGAAATTGTAGGCATCAAGATCAGAGTCACGAGATGGGTTGGATCTGATGTATCCTGCGTCTCCTGATTTAGCCGTCGGTCAGCGGCGGCAAAGGCTGCCTTGCGTTCGACAGGCGGTAAATCGCTCGCCGTGACGAGGACGCGCATGTGGGCTAAGTAGTCCGCCTGCCATGCGTCAATCAGGCTGTGTATATTTTGTGGTTTAACGTCAACGGCGTCCTTTTTATCATCGGGGTCTTTTGGCAGACCACCCGCAGTGAGTGCCGCAGTTATTCCCTGGCTCTCAGCCTGATGCATTTTTAAGACGCAAGCACATCCAAACCCGGTTTCTCCGGCCAGCGCTCGGTGGAGGGAAAGGCGAGTGTATCGAGCGCTAATTGTCTGCTGGACATCGGCGTCAACGCTTTCATTTGGCCCAGCAAGCGCGAGAACGCTTTGCATTCCGCGCAAGGCAAGAGCTTGGCACGCAATGCCGACGAGATAGCTGATGAGAGCAGGGTCGGACGCGGCGTGCTCAGCCACCCGAAAACCCATTGCTTGATTGGCGACTGCTTCTTTGTAATGCCCGTCCCGTGCCATCAGGTAGCTTTCGGTCTCAATAAGCCGCGCCGCCTGGCGGATGCGCGGATACTCTGGAAACTGCACATCAGGCCCTAAACTCCAGTCGCGGACGAAGACGCAGTGCGGCTTGTCGGCGGCTTGATGCACCAATGTCATCACATCCTGCCGGGCGGCGAGGGTTTGGCGCACGGCGGCGATTTGGACAGGCGTGTAGGAGTGAAACGCATCCATGCCTTCGGCGTACTTGGGCAGGCCAAGCGGCTTGTCATGGAGCAACTTGGTCAGCTTCGTGTAAAGCGGCGCGGCGTTCTGGCCTGCGGGCGGAAGCGGCTGCTGAAGCTCTTGGGCCGTGAGCGGGATGCCTTCGCGCCGCGCCGCCGCTTCTTCCCGCGCCAGGTTCGCCGGGCCTGCCGCCGCAAACTTACGTTCGGCGGCGACTTCCCGCTGATGGCGGACAATCAGCACAATGCCGGAAACACTGAAGGCAAGCAGGCACAGTGCGCCCAAAATAATGAAAAAGCGTTTCATACCTCTATTTTAACATACCTACGGGAACGGGAACAGGCACGAGCGGATAACGGAACACGATATTCGGCCCGTACCGATTGTCGCCCGGCTTGCCGCCGTCAAAGGTTCCGGTCGATCCGGCGCTGTAAACGACGAAGCCGTTTGCGCCTTCCAGCCGGTAGCCGAGCGGCTTGCTCGTAAACGGGTCGGTGAAGCGGGGCGGCAGGCTGGAGGGGAATGCGCCGGTCTGGGCTTTGACTGCGAGAACCGCCGCGCCTGCCGCCGTGACCAGACGCCGGGCTGTCACCTGGTCGGCCAGCTGCTCCACTTTGCCGGCGCTTGGCGAAGCCGCTGCCACGTCAAACGCGGCAATGGGGTTCAGCAGGTCGGACAGGGCTTCAATCGGGTCGTCTTGGTTTGCTTGGACGCGGACTTGATTGTATCCGAAGACGGCATGACGCATCGCACTTGGCTTGTCGGCAGCAGCAACTAATTGGCGAAGCTGATGCAGGTAATCCGCCTGGGCCGCGTCAACAAGATTGCTGACTTCCAACTGCTCGGCGGGCGTAAACCGGGCCGATGCGGGAGCGGGAGTAGAACCGGCAAACAGGGAGCCTTGCGGAAATGCTTGGGCAAGTTCGGCCGGCGTCGCCCGGTGAAAGGCGGCAAACTCGGCGGCGGTCATGGCCGTCTCGCCGCTCAGGGCATGACTTAAGGACAGCGGCGGCAGGGCAAGAATGTCTGCTTCCGCGCGGCTGTCCAACGCCGCGTCCGGCCCGGCTTTCTTGAGGATCGCCTGCATCCCACTCAGCGTGATCGCATCAATCGCCGAGCCGACCAGAAAGCTGACGAGCAGACCATCAGACGCGGCATGAGCGGCAATACGGAACCCGCGCTCCTGGTCTGTGACCGCCTGGGGGTAATTGCCCTGGTGGGCCAGCAGCAGGCTTTCGGTGTTGATCTCACGGGCGCTTTCGCGCAGTCCGGCGTAATTCGTGAACACATTCGGCATTCCAAGCGGGCCGGAGGCATCACGGACAAAGACGCACTGCGGCTTGTCGGCGGCCTGGTGCAGCAGAGTAAAAATGTCCTGCCGGGCATCCACTTCTTTCTGGACAGCGGCAAGCTGCTCCGGCGTGTAGGCATAGCGCCCGTTCAGGGGCTGGGCGTACATCGGCAGATGCAGCGGCTTTTGTTTTCGCAGAGCGTCCAATTGAACATACAGCGGCGCGGCATTTTGGTCCGCAGGCGGAAGTGGGCGCTGAAGCTGATCGGGACGTGTCAGAAGTCCCGCTTTGTCGGCGGCGGCGCGTTCGCGGGCTAAATCGGCAGGGCCATCGGCAATGCGCTGACGGATACGCAGCGCTTCGGGGTCTTGAGACTGGTTCAAGGCTGTCAGATAGGCAGGCAGATTGGCAAAGTCGGGTTTGGGCGGCGCGGCACCAGCACAAACCGACGGCAGAAGCAGGGCAAGTGTCAGCAAATAGGGGCGTCGCATGAGTTCGTATCTCCTCAATTATGCTGACACGCCACTCGCAAAAAAGTTGCAGGCAGGGAGCAATCACGGTGAAGCAAACACGGTTTTGGTTGACACTCCTCGGCAGGTAGGCTATAATGAGGGACAGACGTATTTCAGTAGCCGACATGAGCGAGTGGTTTTCTGCGGCGTCGCTGCATTATTCGGAACCGGCACTGGAAGTGCCAGTCTACTCTTGAATGAAAGTCGCTCCGCGACTGAAGAGCGATAAACGCTGCCCTATTCTTCAGTGTCGGAGACACTTTCACTCAACAGTAGGCCGGCACTTCCAGTGCCGGTTCCGATGCCTGCGCGATTTGTGCAGCAATACCGCTGAGAACTGCTCGCTTCGCTGACCCGCTTTACAATCACGAGAAACTTCCCTTTGACTACTAACTCTTTTTCGCCACTCAAATCCCTGCCGACGGACCTGCTGCTTGTTGTTTTGATTGCCCTCGGCCTGATTGGCGGCCTGGTTTCAGCGGCGCACCGCTGGTCGGCGGAGGCAAGAAACCGCCGGGTGGAGCTTGTCGTGGACTACGGTGACGCGCAGGCGCTGGCGAACACGACCCGGCGGCAGATAGACGATGTGCTGGCGCAGCTCAAAGCCGCCGGGATTACGACGGTCGCCGTCACCGAAGACTCGCTCGCCACCCTGAACGGCAACGGCATCCTGTCCTATGCCCGCGATGGGGACACGACGCTGCTGACGTTCGCGCCGGGCTTTCCGGGGCAGCGGGCGCGGGTCATTCAGATGCTGGCGCACAAAGCGCCGGGGCTGATTGTGACGCCGGAAGGCGAAAACGGCCTGTTGGTCGGTGCGCCCTGGCCGCAGTTCAGCGCCGTTCCGATTGGCCTGGACAGCGGCACGGTCAGCACCGTCAAGCGCAACAACCTGCTTGTTGCGCCCCGTTTGGTGAACTTCACGGGGGTCACGGCGCAGAATATCCCGTGGGAGCTGGAGCAGACCAAGCGGCAGTGCGTTGAACCTGCCGGGATTGGGCCGGTCATATTTGCGGGAACTTCGGTGCTGGGCAATCGGGCGCTGATTGGGACGACCGCCGACGCGCTGGCGGCGAGCCATCTCACTTACGGCAGCGTGGAGCTGGGCAAGATGTTCGGCGATGAGGATTTGTCCCGGCTGGCTGACGCGCAGACGGTGCGGGTGCATTCCATCGGGACCGATGAAATGGGCGCGATGGAGGAGCCGACCGCCGTGGAGCGGTTTGTCCGGGCCGCAAAGGAGCGCAACATTCGGGTGTGCTATGTGCGCCTCTTTATTTCGGGGCTGCCCCATGACCCGGACGTGCTGGAAGCCAACACGGCGTTTATCAGAAAGATCGTCAAGGGAATGCAGGAGGCGCGTCTGACAATTGGGGACGGCCCGGCCCACGCCTACGCCGACAATCCCAAGCCGGGCCTCGTGCTGCGGGGCTTGATGGCACTGGGCGTCTTGGGCGGAACGCTGCTGCTGCTGCGCGTTTTTACGGGCATTTCGGGCCGGGCTTTGATCATTGCGTCTCTTGTCGGTCTCGTGCTGGCGCTGGGCTTGGCGGTTCCGGGAACGACTCCCAAAGGCCGCGAGGTGCTGGCGCTGATTTCGGCCTGCGTGTTTCCGACGCTGGGCCTTTGTGCAATCACTTTGCCGCGCCCGATCCCGAACGGCACAAACGGCGAAGTTTTGCGCCGGGCGTTTACGACGTATGTGCAGATGACGCTCGTGACGGTCATCGGCATTGTCCTGGTGGTCGGCCTGCTGGCCGGGCGGCTCTTTTTACTCAAAGTGGATGAGTTTCTCGGCGTCAAGCTGGTGCTGGTGACACCTGTCGCGCTGGTCGCAGCGTATTACGGGCTGGGTCTCGGAGCGCTCAGTTCCCGCGCCGGGTGGCCGGAGCGGTGGCAGACGGTGCGATGTTCCCTACTCGCCTTGGCGGCGCGGCCATTGCTTGCCGGGCAGGTCGTGGTCGGCATCGCCGCCCTGGCGGGGCTGGCGATCTTCGTCGCCCGGAGCGGCAACGATCCCGGCGTGGGGGTCTCGGCGACGGAGCTGAAGACACGCGCTTTGCTGGATAAGTATTTGTACGTCCGGCCCCGCACCAAAGAGTTTCTGCTGGGCCATCCTGCCCTGCTGATCGGTCTGGCGGCAGCGGCCTCCAAGCGTTTCCCCCAATGGCTGCTGCCGCTTCTGGTCATCGGCGCGGTCGGGCAGTCATCGCTGATGGACACGTTCTGCCATCTCCATACGCCGCTTTTGATTTCGGCCCTGCGCGGGCTAATCGGCTGGGCGCTCGGCGCGGTCTTCGGCGCTTTAGTTTGGACAGCCGTTGCCCGGCCAACAAAAGCCAGTCACTTGGAAGCCGCGCAGTGAAGCGTTTCCTGCTGTCGGGCTATTACGGCTACGGCAATGCCGGCGACGAAGCGGTGCTGGCGGGCCTAATCGCGGGCTTTCGGGCGGCGGCTTCTGCCGACAACTTAGAAATAACCGCGCTGTCCGGCAATGTCAATGAGACGCGCAAAGCGCACGGCATCGGCGCGGTGGACCGCTACCGGCCGACCTTGCTGCTTCCGGCGATTGCCCGCTGCGACGTGTTTCTGTCCGGCGGCGGCAGCCTGCTTCAAGATGTGTCTTCCGCCCACAGCATTTTCTACTACTTAGGCATCGTCAAGATGGCGCAGATGCTGGGCAAAAAAACGATGTTTATCGCGCAGGGCATCGGGCCGCTCAACTTGCCCCGGTCACGCAAATTAGTCGCCGCCGTCGCCAACAAACTGGACGCCGTGACCGTCCGCGACCCCGCCTCCGCGCAGCTGCTCCGCGAAATCGGCGTCACGCGCCCGCCGATTGAAATCACTGCCGACCCCGCGCTGCTGCTGTCCGCGCCCGGCGTTCCGAGAAGCGGGAACTCGTTCGGCGTTGCTCTGCGGCCCTGGCACGGGCAGGACAATCTCGGCGCACAGGTCGCGGCGGCCTGCATCAATAGCCTCGGCGGGCAAAAGCCGCTGCTGCTGCCGATGCAGGACGCGAGTGACCGGCCTCTTGCCGAGCAGTTTTCTGAAGGCTGGCTCGGTCAGCCAAGCGCCGCGACGCTCTGCTCCACGACTGACGGATTAAACCCGCTCTTGTCAATCATCGCCGGGTGTGATATGATGGTAGGGATGCGGCTTCATGCTCTGATTTTGGCCGCCGCCGCTGGGGTGCCGTCGGTCGCGCTGTCTTATGATCCCAAAGTGGCGGCGTTCATGCAGGCAAGCGGCCAAAGCGACGCCGTTTACGATTTGAACACGCCGGATTTCAACGCGCTTCAAGCCCTGCTGACCCGTGTTTGGACGGAACGCGCCGCCCGCGCCGCCGCGCTTCAGGCCGCGCTGCCGAGCCTGCGGGCGAAGGCGGGGCGGAACATTGACGTAGCGCTTTCCCTTGTAAAGACCCGGCCTTAAAAGGCCGGGAACGATGGCCTCTTATCGGAAAGGAACGACCCCTTGAACACTTACAATAAGAATACTAACAACCGAAAGACGCGGAGCGCACTGCTGCTGCTCACTGCCGGAAGCGCGGCGCTGCTGGCCGGATGCGGCGGCGGAGGCGGCAACGGCAATTCTTCCCCCGGCACGATAGGGACAACCGGCACGCCGGGAACCACAGGAACGCCCGGAACCAATACCGGGGCAGGAAGTAACACGTCGCAGGTCGTCGGCAAAGTCACGGACGTTTTCGGCAAAGGCGTTCCCGGCGTCAGCATTTCGGTAGACACCGGCGGGCAGATTACGACAACGATCAGCACCGGCGGCTACCGGCTCACCAATTTGAGCGCCAATGTTCATAAAATCACCGCCGCCGTGACTCTTGGCGGCATTCAGTATACGGGCAGCACGCAGGTGGCGACGACGGCGGGCAATTTGAACTCCAATGCCAACATTCTGCTTTCGCAGGTGAACCAGCAGGCTGCGGTGCAGGGCTTCGTGCGCGATTCCAGCGGCAGTCCGGTTGCCGGGGCAAGCGTGTACGTGGCCGTGCAGACACCCGCCCTTCCTGCAAACGGCAGCTCCGGCAATTATTCGTCGCTGGTCGCCTTTACGGACAGCACCGGCTTTTACCAGATTGCCAATGTCCCGTCCAGCCTGCCGTCGGGCAGCCTGTTAGTGACAGCGTCTTCCCCAACGACGACGAACCAGAGCGCGACACTGGCCCAAAACAGCGTCACGCCGGGCAGCGTCGTGACCCAGAACTTCACGCTGACCCCATCGTCCAACACGGCGGCGAACACGCCGGTGATTGTCGGCATCAACTCGTTCACCCAGCCGACTGATGGTTTGGTCGGGAGTGCGCTTCAGGCGCGGATCGCGTCCGGCTCCGGCTCGGCCTACGAGGGCCTCCGCCGCCGCCTGTCCCCGTCGTATGCCGCGTTTGCCGCCCGCAAGCGCACCGTCAGCAAGCGCCTCATGTCCCGCGCCGCCGGGGGCGCTTACGCCGTCGAGATTGACCTCGGCTTTAATCCACCCGCCGCCACCGACATCAACCTGCTGGGATACAACGTCTACCGGACTACTGGGCCAGTCGCCACCAACCCGCCCATTGAAGCGGTGACGGGCGTAAAAGCGGATTTTTATGACGCTTTAGTAGACCCGCTGGCGAATTACTACACTGATCTGACCGCCAGCGGCGACTCGCTCGGCTCCCCCTATGCCGGCGGAACCGCTTATAACTTCGCGCTCAGTGCTGTCGCGTCGTCCACCATAAACGGCAGCATCGAATCGCCGCTGTCCGCGCCGTACTCGATTACTCCACTCAGCCCACTGACGTTGACCGCACCGGCGGCAGGCCGGCCCGTCATCAGCCCGGTCACGATCTCCTGGACCCCTGTGACGGGCGCAACCAAGTACTACGTGTTCATCTACTCCCAGTACCCTTCCATCGGCGTTCAGCCGCTGACTTCCTCCCCCACGCCCCTTCCGGCGGGAACCAGCTCCGCGACTATGACCCTTGCCGGCGGCAGCGCCACCTATTACGCCGTCGTCGTCGCCGCCGCCGACGAAACCGAGACTGCGCCCGGCGCGACAAACCCTGCGCCGACCGCCACGATGAACGCCGCCCAAAGCTACAGCAAGATTGTCCCATTCATAGTGCAGTGACACCCCTCCCGTTAAGCAAGCTTGCCACCCTCCCCTGCTAGGGGAGGGGTTTTGGACATATTAAAGTTGCAGGCATCCAAAGTCCCGGATAAAGCAGTCACATTTGGAGGAAGTCTCAAGATCATATTGAGAGACATAGGTTTTCCTCCAAAAGCTTGTCGAAATTCGACTGAAAAATCAATGCGCCTTATAAGAACCAAAATATGCTTTTCACTTATGCTCCTGCCTCTTGTGTTACTGCTGGCAGGCTGTCAAAATACAGACAGAGGAACGACCGTGGCAACCTATTCCGGCTCAATCGAGAGAGCTTATGAATCGGTGTCCCTGACTTCCGACCATAAATATAACCAAAAACTCACTTATCACATTCGGGGGCGTGTTGTAGACGTTTTGCTTGGATCACCAATAGACCTACCGATTACCCTCTATGCAAAGGGTACATGGCGCATGGTTGACACCAAAACCGGAGCTGTCATAGACATTTCAAAGCTTGACCAAGCGGATATAAAAAATGTCGACGTAGAACTGAAAGGGGCTGTTGGCCCTGCACCCCTGCAAGAAACCTCGGTACACTATACTTATCTTGATAGGAGCATTCCAGCAAGCGAGTTCAAGCTTACGAGTCAGAAGGCAACAGGCCAGCAAGAAAATTAACTTACTTCTTCTGATGAATGAGCAGCACCCCGGCTACGACAAGAACGCCGCCCAAGATGCGCCAGCCGTTCAGGGGCGCACGCGGAACGCCGAGCCAGCCCAGCGAATCCAGCACCAGCGCGGCGGCCATCTGCCCGAACACGGCGCAGGAAATCACCACGGCAGCCCCCACGCGCGGCACGCCAATCACCGCCAGGGTCACATAAAACGCCCCGAACAGGCCGCCGATCCAAATCCACCACGGATTGCCGCCGCCTTCCGGCATTCGCCCGCGCCCGAACGCCCCCAGCGCCGCTAGAATGCCGAGCGGCACTGCCCCCACCAAGAACGAGATCAGCGCGCTCAAAACCGGAGCACCGACCGCCTCCCGCAGCCGCGCATTCACCGCCGCTTGCAGCGTCAGCCCCACCCCGCCGAGCATCAGCAGCAAGATAATTCCAATTTGCATAGGTTTAGACCGGAACCGTCTGCGGCTTTTGCACTCGCTTTTTGGTTGCTTCCTGCCGAGCAGTGCCATTGGACGAAAGTCGTGTCGGCGGTTCGGCGGCAGCAGGAGCCTCAGCCTCCTGCCCGACAATCACTTCTGCGAGTTCCCGGCGCGTCATTCCCTGCGCTACCAGTGCTTTGATGAGAAGATCAAGGGAGATACTTGCATCCCCCCCTTCCATTTTGGCGACACGCGATTGACTGGAACCGATTTTCTCGGCAAGCTGGCTCTGCGATAGGCTACTCGTGCTACGTTGCTGCCGGACGGCTGCGCTGAGATTAACTTTGATTTCTACAAGCTCGCTTTGTTCCGGGGTTAAGCCAAGAAACTCAGCGACGGTTCCAATCCGAAACCCTGCCTCTTCCAGCCGTTTTCGCTTTGCTGCATCCATGATTTTCCTACTTTCCGTTGCCGTCATACTGGGCGAAACGTCTTTTGCAATTCTTGATTACGTCCGGCGGCGTCGCCTGTGTTTTCTTGGCAAATACTTCGGCAATAACGATTGCGCTGCTATCGATGCGGTAAATAACGCGCCAAGTGTTGGCCTCATCAGGCACACGCAGTTCATGGCATCTGGGGCCAATGCTCGGCATAGGGCGCGAGTACGGCATGGAAAGCAAGACTCTCTGCTGGAGCTGCCTCAGATAAACTCCTGTTTCAATCCGAGCCGCTTCAGAAAATGGTGGCGTTTTCACCTCGCCGTGTAGCCAGATAACTTCCTTGTCCATTCGTGCCTCCCTGCGCCGTAATTATATGTCAAAAATGACATATATGTCAACCTGAAGTCACTCACCCGCCCATCTCATTCAGCCGCGCCTGCGCCCGCCGGGCATCTAGGCTGTCAATCCCCGGCGCGACCGCCTGCCGGAATGCTTCACGGGCGGCATCAGTTTCCGCAAGGCGCAGATAGGTTTCCCCCAGCCAGTAGTATGCAGACGGGCGGCTGACCGGATAGGGGAGGCAGTCAAGACACTGACGAAACAAGGTTTGACTTTCCGCTAGGTCACCCCGGATGAATGCCGCACGGCCCAAACTGCTGTAGACGCCGGAAACTGTGTTGCGATCTTCTAAAAATCCTGACAAACGGTTTAGAACGCTTTCATGCAAAGCGCGTGAAGCATTTGAGTCACCTCGCTGTGCCAACGCGATGGCTCTTGTGGCATCGCACCAGAGCAGCATCTTGTCGTCGCCCTTCTGCGGCGCGGGGGGCCATGGGTCTCCGACATCTTGTTTTGCAGCAAAACCTTTCCGCGCCTGTTCAATAAGTACCAGGGCCGTATTTGGTTGGTCTGCCCGAATTTCGATGGACGCAGCGCAGAGGGCACCAGCACTTTGCACACGCTGTTCCAACAAGGGCTGATCCAAGCCCGCTACTAGATGCTTTTGCGTCAGCACGGCCCGCGCATCATCGAAGCGTCCCAAGTCGCGCAAGCACTCAGCTTCGATTGTGTAGGACACTCGTGATGGGGCATCGAACACCTGTCGTGCTTCGCGGCAGGCGGCGATAGCTTCGTCAAACTGTCCTCGCAAGTAGTGGATGTTCGCCAGAATGCCGAGGTCTTCAGCAATCTCTTTAGGATTGCCGTCCGCTTCGGATAAGCGAAGCGCGTTCTGGTAATGCCGCTCCGCCTTTTCGATTTCTCCCAGGCCCGAATATCCGAGGCCGCTCATGCGCTCCATACTGCGGCGAATGTCGGGATTTGGTAAGCTGGCAAGTGAACATGTTGCCCAGCGCACAGTTTCTTCGGGCCGTCCGGCGTCAAAGTTAGCGTGGACGAGCTTTGCCATGATTGTGGCGCGTTCCGGTTTGTTGAAATGATGTGTCCCGGCAAGGGCATGGATGTACGCTTCGCAAGCTGCGTCATACTGATGCTTGCGTTTCAGCAGGTCGCCCCATGCCTGCTGCGCCCGAGCGTCTTTAGGATGACGCGCAGCAATCGCTTCGATCTGCTCCCGTTCGGACGCGGCTTCTTGGGGCTTGCCAAGAACGTCCAGCGTGTTCGCCAGGCGGCGGCGGGTGTCGGCCTCAACGCCGGGCGGAAGGCGCTTGGTGAGTAGCCGCCGGAAGTGTGCTTCGGCGTCAGGGTAGTGCTTTTCGCGCATCAGCTTTGCTCCAGCGTTCATCTCGCGTAGGGGGCCAGCAGATCGCTCAGTCCAGAGAGCACCAGCAACCAGGATGAAAAAGCAGACTGCAATAAACAACAGCAGGAAGGTCACAGTGGCACTATTCGACGGGAACTATCTTTTGTCCTTCGGCATTCTGTCAATGTGAGTGTAGCAAACTCAAGTAACTTCCGAGAAATTATCCGACTGTATGAGAGACAGTTGGGGAAATAGAGGAGACGCAAATATGGCTTTTAATGATTACCGCGACATCATCCGGCAGATGGAGCGCGAGATGCAGCAGTTGTCGGATGAAGCGTTTCGCGGCTTTTTCGCGATTCCCGCCGGCGGCGCAGGCCGGTTCTGGCAGCCGCCGATTGACATCCATGAGACCGACGAGGCCGTCTTAGTCAAAGTAGAACTGGCGGGCGTGAAGGCCGACGATTTGCAGGTCTCGCTGTCGCCGGATGACCGGCTGCTGAATGTCAGTGGCTCGCGCTCAGAAAGCGCACGGGACCGGGAAGGCCGGAGCCGCTGCCATCAGATGGAGATTTATTTTGGGCCGTTTGAGCGGGCGGTTGCCCTGCCGAGCGGCATTCGCCTGGACCGCGATGCAATCAAGGCGTCGTATAAAGAAGGCTTTCTGCTGGTGACGCTGCCGAAGAAGCGCAGCGCCGAGCAGGCCGGGCCGCAGATCATTCCGATCAGCACGGACGAAGATGTTGATCCATTTGCAGAGAACGGGGACAAAAACTAATCATGCCCGATAACATAAACGAAAACAACGAAACAGCGATGCCGGTGGATGCCATCGCGGAAGATATGCCGATTGAAGGCGAAGTCGCCGAGCAGATTGTCAAGCAGATCAACCAGGAAGGGGAAGGCCATCCGCCGATTCCCGAAGAATTGTCCCTGCTGCCGCTGCGCGACACGGTCATTTTCCCGGTCTTAGTGGCCCCGATTGCGGTGGGCCGCGAGAACAGCATTAAATTAGTGGACGAGGCCGTGTCCGGCGGTGATAGAATTATCGGCGTCGTGGCGCTCAAAGACGCCACGGTCGAGAACCCAGGCGCGGCGGATATTTACCCGATGGGCGTCGCGGTCATCGTTCGCATGATGGCGAAAGTCCCCGACGGCATCCGCATGATTGTTCAGGGCGTCGCTCGCATCCAGATTCAGCAGATCACGAGCGAGGAGCCGTACCTGAAAGCGCGGGTCAAGGTGCTGGACGCCAAGACCGAGATCGCGGACGAGGACAAAGTCGAGATTGAAGCGCTGAAGCGCTCTATCGGCGATCTGTTCCGCCGCACCGTCGCGCTGTCCCAGAATATGCCCGACGAGCTTGCGGGCCTGTCGTCGTCCATTGATGACCCGGCCGTGATGACCGATCTCATTGCCGCCCATTCACCGATCAGCGCCGAGGATAAGCAGCGCATCTTGGAGACGGTCAATCTCAAAGAGCGCATGAACCTCTTGCTGACCCTGATGACCGCCGAAGTGCAGGTGCTGGAGCTTGGCTCGAAATTGCAGTCGCAGGTGTCGTCGGAGATCAACAAGACGCAGCGCGATTACTACCTGCGCGAGCAGCTGAAAGCCATTCAGAAAGAATTGGGCGAAGGCGACGAGCGCGGCGAGGAGATGGACGAGCTTAAAACCAAGATCGAAGAAGCGCACATGCCCGAAGATGCCTTAAAAGAGGCCAACCGGGAACTGGACCGCTTACAGCGCATGTCGCCGGGTGCGCCCGATTACACCACGACCCGGACGTACTTGGACTGGCTGACGGCGATGCCGTGGGACAAGTCCACGCCGGACAATCTGGACATTCCAAGCGTCAAGAAGACGCTGGACGAAGACCACTTCGGCTTAGAAAAGATCAAGGACCGGATTTTGGAGTACCTGTCGGTGCGTAAGTTCAAGCCCGAAGGCGACATTCGGCAGCCGATTTTGTGCTTCACCGGCCCGCCCGGAGTCGGCAAGACAAGCCTGGCAAAGTCTATCGCGTCGGCGATGGGCAAGAAGTTCGTGCGGATTTCGCTCGGCGGCATCCACGACGAGTCGGAGATACGAGGCCACCGCCGGACTTATATCGGCGCACTGCCGGGGCAGATCATTCAGGGCATCAAGCGGGCCGAAACCAACAATCCGCTGTTTGTGCTGGACGAGATTGATAAGATCGGAACGGATTTCCGGGGCGATCCGTCATCGGCGCTCCTGGAAGCGCTGGACCCGGAGCAGAACAGCACGTTCCGCGACAACTACTTGGATGTGAACTTTGATCTGTCCAGAGTGCTGTTCGTGACCACGGCGAACCAATTGGACACGATTCAGCCGGCGCTTCGGGACCGAATGGAGATTATCGAGCTGTCGGGCTACACGGAAGAAGAGAAAGTGCAGATTGCCGTGCGCCATCTGGTTCCGAAGCAGGTGGCCGAGCATGGCCTGACGAACGTGAAGTTCACCGAAGACGGCGTGAAAGCTCTCGTGCGCGGCTACACCCGCGAGGCGGGTGTGCGCTCTTTGGAGCGCCAGATTGCCGCCGTGTGCCGCAAGGCCACCCGCGAGTTCGCCGAGGGACGCAAGTCGCCGATGACGATCAACGCGAAGCAGGTCGAAAAGTATCTCGGCTCGCCGCGCTTTGAGTACGAGGAAGTGGCCGAGCGCACGGAGCAGCCGGGCGTGGTGACGGGCCTTGTCTGGACCCCGGTCGGCGGCGACGTTGTTTTTATTGAAGCGTCGCAAATGACCGGCGGCAAGGGCCTTCAGCTGACGGGACAACTCGGCGACGTGATGAAGGAGTCGGCGCAGACCGCGCTGTCGTATGTCCGCGCCCACGCGGATGCGCTGCATATCGCGCCGGACTTCTACGAGAAGTCCGACCTGCACATTCACGTTCCGGCCGGCGCGGTGCCGAAGGACGGGCCGAGCGCGGGCGTCACGATGACTTCCGCTATCGCATCGCTCCTGTCGGGCCGCCCGATTAAGCCGGCGCTTGCCATGACCGGCGAGGTGACGCTCTCTGGCAAGGTGCTGCCCGTGGGCGGCATCAAAGAGAAGGTGCTGGCGGCAAAGCGGGCTGGGATCAAGACGATCATCCTGCCCGAACGGAACCGCAAGGACCTAATGGAAGACATACCCGCCGAGCTTCGCCGCGGCATGTCCTTCATCTTCGCCAAAGACGTGGCTGACGTTCTTGACGCCGCGCTTCAGCCGATGGACGCGCCGAAAGCCGAGAAGGCGAAAAGCGATGTCAAGCTGAAGACGATGGAGACCGCTCCGCCGTCGGTGGACATCACCGCGAACGTGCCAAGCATTGCTTGATGCTGAAGAATATCAACCCCGGCCTCAGATGAGGCCGGGGCTTTTTGCTGCGGGTACAAGTTTGTGAATACCAGCCGCTTCTCTTGGGTAAAGTGCCTCAGAATGTCACGAAGATAAGGAAGCAAAAAATATGAGTCAGGAAGTCACACTGGAGGCGGCGATGGCGGTGATTGCCGCGGCGCAGGAAAAAGCGGAGGAAATTGGGGTTCCGATGAATATCGCAGTGGTGGACGCCGGGGCAAACCTCACGGCATTTGCCCGCATGGACGGCGCGTGGCTGGGCAGCATTGAAATCGCCCAAAACAAGGCGTATACGGCGCGGGCGTTCGACCTGCCGACAGGCGACTGGGCAAAGCTTTCGCAGCCGGGCGCTCCGGCTTACGGCATCGCGGGGAGTACGGGACACCCAATCGCCATCTTCCCCGGCGGCGTCCCGCTGAAAGCCGGCGGCAAGGTGGTCGGCGGGGTCGGCGCGAGCGGCGGCCTGCCTGACCAGGATCAGGCCGTCGCCGAGGCGGGCGCGAAAGCGTTTCCAGCCCACAGCGTCACCACCGGAACATAGGCAGCGTCACCTGATATTAAGCAAGAATGTCAAGCAAGAAAAGCCCCGGCCTCATCTGAGGCCGGGGCTTTTGTCGTGAACGGCTTGACTTTGGAGCGTCAGCAAGATATAACAGAAAAGACAGCCCGTTTAGGGGGCTGTCTTTTCCTAAATGGACAGGAAGGAGGTGAATCTCCTATGTCCAGCAGAGTACGACGGGTTTTTATTCGAGTGCGCCCCGTCGCTCAAACTATCGCGGCGATTGTTTCTGCAATCGCTGCGATTATCCGCATCCTTAAATACCTCGGTTTTTAAGGACTAGGGACAAAAGGGGACTGCTACCAGGCGGTTCCCTTTTGTTTTGCTGTCTGTGATGCCGGACTGTTCCCCAAACATTCACAGCAGCAAACTTTTACGACGCAAGACATACTGCCGTATGCAAATGCGTGTAGTCTGACATTAGTATAGCGTTTATCTTTAATTTTGTAAACATTATCAATACGGGAAACGCTTATTTTTTCTCGTACACCCCTGTATAACAATAGTATCGGCTATTTTGTTCGCTTCTGCATCGCATTATCGTTTGTGGCAGGCGCACAGGTACACTGAGGGCATGATGCCTGCATTTTTGATGCCCCTTCTTCTGCGCCGCCTGGCGCTCTCGGTGTTGCTGCTGGCGGATATTCTCTATGCCGTGTACCTTGCGCCGAAGAGCGATCCGCCGGGCAATCTGTTTATGGAACTGGCACTGGGGCAGGGGCCGGCGCGAAACCCGGCGGTTTGGGGCGTGTTTCAGCTTTTGGGCGTCGTGCCGCTGATGTACTGGGATCTGCTCTTCCCGGACGGGCGCGGACAGCGGGTGTGGGCGTGGCCGTTTGCGCTGGGCATGATGGCGTTCGGGGCGTTTTCGCTGTTGCCGTATTTGATTTTGCGCCGGCCTTACATTGCTCCGTTGCCGGGACCGCGGAGTCTCGCCGTGCGCTGGTTTGGAGGCCGTCCGTTTGCGATTTTCGCGGCGGCGGCACTGGTCGCGCTACTCTTTGTGATTATGGTGTGGGGCAACTTGGCGAACTATGTGTTCTGGTTTCGGCACAGCAACTTCGTCAACGTCATGACGGTGGATTTGCTGGTGCTGACGCTGCTGTTCCCCGCCCTCCTGCGCGATGACATGGCCCGGCGGGGCATGGATGGCGAAAGCACGCTGGGGCGCATTGCGCTTGGCGTTCCTCTGCTTGGTCCAGCCTGGTATCTAGCGCGGTGTCCGGCAGAGGCCCCCTAGCCCCCAATGTCCAAATTGTCCAGCGTGTTCCGTAGGGCGGCGCGGGCGGTCTCGGCGGCGGCGCGGGAACGCTGGGCGGCGGCGCGGAGGGTGGCGATGCGGGTTTCCTGGGCATCCAGCTCACCGACGTAGCGTTTGTAGAGGGACGAAGATCGGTCGAGCGCGGCCATGTTTTTGCGGATGCGGTCCTGCTCGGCGGCAAGCTGGGCGACTTGGGCGTCGGCTTCGGCGGCCTGCTCGGTCAGGGTCTGGATATGGCGGCGCTGACGGGCGATGTCGGCCAGCGCGGCGCGAGTCGCGGCGGGAACATCCTGGTCGTCGGCGTAGGAAACGAACGCATTGAGGTCACCGTCGAGCAGGCCGACTGTGGACGCTTCGGGGCTTTCGATAACGACGTTGAGCGTTGCGGTCTTGCCGGCGCTGATTGGGACGGCGAAGCGGTACACGGTCGGGGTGCGCTCGGCGGATGTCGCGGGCGAAACGAGCTTGGCACCCGCGTCAAAGGGATGCTCGACCAGCACGGTCTTGTCGGTGAGCGCCCGGCTCTTGAAGACGTACTTGGTTTCGGAGCGCAGGCGGGTCGTGATGGTCAAAACGCCGTTGTGGATAGACAGCGTTGTGCGGCGGGCATTGGTCAGCGTGTCCTGCTTTTCGCCGGTGATGGACAGGTCAACGGCGTAGGAGATCAGCCGGGTTTCGCCGGGCGCGACATCTTCCATTGTCGCGTCGCCCGCGTAAGTGCCGCCGTCGAAAAGCGTCACCGGGCCGCCTTTCAGGTGCAGCTTCGTGTTGTTTTTGAGCCGCACGGCGTTCAGCGGGTAGGTCGGGTCGGCGGCGGCGTTATACAGCGAGACTTTATCGGCGGTGATGTCCTGGGCGATGACCGGAATCATCGCCGCCTGCTGGCGCGGCAACGTCACCGGCGTCGTGATGTCATACGCGAACTGCTCCCCGGCGGCTGCTCCGTTTGCCTGCGCCGTGACGCTTTTATTCGCCACCCCGGCCGGCTGTGGAGGCAAGGCATAATATCGTTGTGGTTCCCCAGCAATCCCACCATTGGAAACCACACCAGTTGACATATCTGCTTGCGGGGCGGAAGCAATTACATTCACATCGCCGCTGACCTTCAGGCGGTTCTGCTCGCTGACGACTGAGCCGACTACTCCCTCGTCCTTCATGTCGCTGTCATGGGTCTGGGGCGTTGGCGAGGCGATGATGTCGGCCTGAACGACGGGACGCGGCAGGTAAAGCGGCTGGTACAGGTCTTGAATGAACGAAATCGGACGGCCGGAGACAAGCGACAGATGGATGGCGGACCAATCCTCGTCGCTCGTGTTCTCCACTAAAGCCCAGCCCTGGAACATCGCTTTACCGGGAGCGCCGAGCAATAGCCGATACGAAATCTTCCACAGCGGCGACTCGGTAATGTAGCCGACGCTCACCGGGCGGCGGCCTGACCCCGCAAAGTGCAGCGTCACCGTGCGCCGCTGGTTGTCCGATCCCGAAGCCAGAGTCGTCAAAGCCGCCCGGAACTCCTGGTCCAGACGCGCATCCAGCAGCTTGATCCCCACAACGTCATCCAAACGAACAGAGCTGAGGCCGTCCGCGCCGAGCAGGTTCAGCGTGTCTACCGTCGAAGCCGTATTGTTCGGGCCGGTGACGGCCCTCGACTCGACGCTGACGATCTGGCCGGTCTGCGTCGTTTTCGCCGCTGTGGTGACTTGCACGGACGCGCCGCGAAGCTGGTTGAGCAGCTCGGTTCGGCTCTGCGGCGTGGTGACATCAATGGCGAACGACTGCAAGGTTCGGCTAATCGGGTCCCGTGCGCCGTAGATGACCGGCTGCACCTGGCCCTGGGTGTCAATCAGCGTCAGGGATTTCAGCAGGTCATTAATCTGCGCCGTGCGGAAGGTCAGCGGCACGGAAGCGTCGCCCGTGACCGAGCCGTCGCGCTCAATATAGGAGACGCCGGACGTGAAGACCGTGACCTGCTTAATGGGCAGAGGGCTGGGCGAGGCGCTCGGCGGCGTCTGCGCGAGGGCGGGGACGGCGAAGGCGAGGAGCGTCAGCGGCAGGAGTGGGAAGCTTTGTTTCATAGGGATTGCCGGGTTAGGAACCTCACCCCGTCTCGTTCCTCGCCGACCCTCTCTTTAGCAAGGAGAGGGTTAAGAAAAGAGAGTAAAGAAAAGAAGGGAGCAGACGCTGAGGCTGTTTTCTTCGTCTTTATTATTCTTACCCTCTCCTTGCTAAGGAGAGGGTCGGCGAGGAACGAGACGGGGTGAGGTCTCCATTACACCTCGCGGCGGTCGAAAATCAGCGCGGCGAGGGTGATTAAGATAGCCGAATAGACAACAGCATAGAGAATGTTCGACGTAATAAAGAACGTCTGGTTTGTAATCTGCAAATTGGGCGAAAGTATCTGGTTTTGGACGTTATACTTGGTGAAATCGGGAACGACGGCATGGATAACCTTGAAAACTAGCACGACAATTGGGTTCTTGGGATGCGCGGGATCGGCGTTCGGATCGGCCAGCGCTTCCGTCACCGACGACGACAGGCCGAGCAGGAAAATCGCCAGCGTCAAAAAGAAGTTGACGAACGGGGATACGAACACCGAAAAGAACATGGCAATCGCGCAGACCAGCAAAATCTGGAACAGCAGCAGCAGGACGCCTTTGCAGGCGGAGATGGCCTCGCTGGAAAAGCCGCGCTCTTTGATGAGAAACAGCGCGAGAAACACCGCCGACATGACAAGCACGCTTACCAGCACCGTAATCAGGCCACCCAAAAACTTGCCGCACAGAAATTGGTAGCGATGCACCGGCTTAGACAGAATCGTGTAGATCGTCCGCCGCTCGATTTCGGTCGGCAAAAGATTAATGCCGAGAATGACGCTGATAAAGACGCCGATCAGGCCGATGACGCCGAGGCCGAGGGTTTTAACGACAAGCGTGTCTTTGCCGGGCTGGAACGACGAGTTTGCCGCGCCGAGAATGAGAACAACGGCGGCGACCGCCAGAAAAATCAGCAGTGTCCGGCGGCGGATCGCCTCGCCGAACGTGCCATTTGCGATAAGCCAGATAGTATTCATAAAAGCGTGTGTGCGACTCCTTTGTCTTGCAGTTTTGTCTTGCAGTAGTCTAAGATATTCTTTATCATACCAGACAGCCCCGGATTCTGCAAGATGCTGTCACTGGGTACCCTGCTCAACCCGCAGAAGGGGGAAACAGGCGCAGCAAAGTTCCCAGCGCCGGATGGCCGTCCTGAACACGGCCAGCCGCGTGGAGAACGGCAGGCTAGAAGCTGCCGTTCAGACTGAGAACAATCCGGCGGCCCTGCTGGAAGCGGGTTCCGCTGAAGCCGGAATTGAAGTTAAAGGGCCGCAGGCTGTTAAAGATGTTGTCTACCGCCAGTCCGACTGATCCGAATCCGGCCAGCCTGGGACTGAACAATTGCAGGTTGACCTCGGTGTGCGCTGATCGGTGGCTGTTGTTCAGAGTGATGGCGTTGTTGACCGGATAGTAGTTGCCGATGATGCTGGACTGGGTACCGCTGCTGTGATAGACGTTCAGGCCGGCGGACGCGCCGGAGCGGAACGAGTAATCCAGGCCGGTACTCAGTGTATTCTCAACATCGTGGTCATTGTAAGGCGGCACGGGAGCGCCGGTATTCTGCAATCCTTCAGGTTTGTCAATGCTGTTGGCATAGGCGAGATACGCGCCGATGCCGCCCCCGCCGCGCGGCGACAAGTTGTAAGACAGCTCGGTTCCGTGAGCGCTGCCTTTCTCAAAGTTGACCGACGTGTAGACGCCGATCTGCGTTCCGGGGATCAGCAGGTTCGTGTCAATCTGGTTGCGCTCGTTTTTGTAGTAGTACGCGACTTTGACTGTTTGATTGGGCGCAAGCTGGCGCTCGACGCTGGCGTTGTAGTCGTCATACGTTTCCGGCAGGATCGGTGCGCCGACAACGGACCCCTGCGCGAGCGGCGGCTGGATGAACAGCTTGTTGTACGAGAGGCGCAGGGTCGTAATCGGCGTGACCAGATACGCAAGGTTCAGGCGCGGGCTGAGAAAGTTCTTCTTAACGGACTGCGTGCCGGAAAAAATCGTCTCGTCCTGCTTGTACTGGTCATAGCGCAGGCCGTAGTCAATGTTCAGCTTCCGGGTCACCCGCAAGGTATCCTGGGCGTAGTAGGCGTTGTAGTATCCCTGCCGGTGAACCGGAACATTCGGCGTGGACGCACCGGCATTGGCGATATAGACCGGCTGACCGAGGGCATCTAAAACGGGATTGCCGGAGGCATCCATTTGAACCGCCCCGGCAGGCGCGAGATCAGGGTCGCTTGCGGCCAGCCCGTTTAAGGCAAATTGACTGCCCGACTGGAGATTATAGGACTCGTCGCCGCTCTGCTTGTCCAGCAGGAACCCGGCTTTGTAGGTATGCACTCCCTGAGACTGGGTCAGACTGCCGGCAAACTCGGAGTCGCTGGAGCGCTTCAAGATAGTCGGGTTGTATTCAATGGAGCTGTCTACAGGCAGAGCGCTTAAGGCAGGCGCGGCGGGGTTGCCGTTGCGGATGTCCAAACGGGAGCGGGTCGCGCCGTAAGAAAACAAGCCGGTGAGGCCATGGCTGAAGTCGTGGCGGTAGTTCAGGTTGCTGAACGAATTTTCGTCGTGCTGGTAAATGTCCTGCCTGTCGTCCTGCTGCGATCCCAGCGGAAGCGTTCCGCCGCCGAGCGGCACGGTGCCGTCGGCGTTTAGAACGACGCCCGCGCCGATAGTGCCGTCCGGGTTGCGTGCGCCGCCGAAGCCGAAGCCCTGCCCGACGGAAGCATACTGGCTGGAAAGCCCCGTCCGGTTGGCAATCTGGGTCGTTGCGGGCGCATCTTCAAGAGCAAGAGTGAACTGATCGCGGGTGCTTGGGGTGTAGTCGAAGTTGCCAAAAAAGCTCTGGGACTTGCCGCCGTTGTGGGTCGTCTGCTTGTCGGGCTGGGGCGGTTCCAGCGAGTTCGCCGTACTGCGCCCGCTGAAGTCAAATAAATAGCCGAACTTGCGGGCGGTCGGGCCGGACACGACCCCGCCGTTGATGGGATCGCCAAGTTGACCGCCAAACGAAAGCGATTGGTCATAAGTGGCGTACTCGCCGGCGTCCAGCGAGACTGATTGGAACGGCGTGATCGTTCCGGCCCGCAGGTTGACGTTCAGCACGGCGGCTGTCTCGCCGCCGTACTCCGGGTCGTAGCCGCCGGTCTGAATGTCCGCGCTTTGAATGGTTTCCGGCAGCAGCACCTGGCCGGCGCGGCCTTGAAACGCCCCCGGCAAACGAAAGCCGTTGAGGTAAATGGAAGTTGCGGAATGCTCGCCGCGCGGATGGGCCTGGTTGACGGAGTCCTGGACAAAGCCGGGGTTTGTAATCAAAAGGTTCCGCAGGCTTTGCGGGTTGCCGGCGGTCGAGCCGAACTTGACCCGGTTCTGGTCAATGCGGTTCGAGTTGGCCGTATTGCTGTTGAGCGGAATGGTGATGCCGCGGCTTGTGCGGGAGATAACCTGCTTGGTCAGCGTCACGCTTATGTCGATGCTGGTGTCGGCGGCAACATTGACTGTCCGCGTGTCGGTGTTGAACGTGACGATCTGGGTGGTGACGCGCCAGGGGCGGATTTCCAGCGGCGGGCTGAGTACGCTGCCTTGTGCGTCGGAAATGACGTTGAAATCCGGGCTGACGCCGGCAGTATCATGGAAGATGACGTTTGCGCCCTGGACCGGCTTGCCGGCGGCGTCGTGAATCGTGAAATGCAGGCGTCCGAAAACGTCGGCATAAGCGCTGCTTGCGGCAAGCAGGCAGGAAACGGTGAGCAGGCCGGCAAGATGCCGCTGCTTCAGAAGGCGTCGGTGAGTCATAGGAAGGTCTCTCTTTGTCGTGTCGTGGGCTGCGTGCGGGGTAGACGAAACGGCGGAGACGTGATACAATCACCATGGCAACAGACGTGACAAAAGTCACTCGTGACGGCATCGCGTTCGCCAAGCGCGGGGGTATTACCAGTACTCTCGCGCTTTTTTCGGTCCCGAACAGGGTATGAAATTGTTTGCCGAGACGGAGTCTCAGCGAGAAGTCGAAAAATGCCCTGAAAACTCAGGCTTTAGGAGACGCGCGGGGGAGCGCGTGGCGAAGTGTGGTCAAAGGGAATCGGAAAACGGGTCTGCGTGCTTGTTGAAAGCAGCGGCAGTGGGGTGAACGATGGACGTGGCAGCGGCACGGCGGGAACCTGCGGGCTGAACACGGAGTTCTCCCACTGGCAGGCCGCGCATTGGTCGGCACTGACGGCGGTTCCGTGCGAGATCGTACTCGCTCCGGCATGGACGCGCACCGAAAACCCATTGTCCTCGGTGTGGGTCAGCGTCGTTCCGCCGCTGATACCCAGGAAGATCAGCGCCAAAATCAGCGCTGTTCTTTGGAGGAATATCGGAGGCCTGCTTGTATGCAGTCGGTTCACGTTCGCATTTTACCATGCCGATTGGAAAAGCGCAACAAGTTTTTTAAAGATTTTACCAGAATGGGCGGAAGGCCCCGCGCTTTAGCGCAGGGGATGAATAGCCCCATGCCTTTCCGAAGGCATGATATTATGGGCTTTCGGGTACAATTAACCCATCACTGAGCCAGTTCAGAGCAAGATACTTAATCGGTTGTGGCCTTAAATTGTTAATCCTGAGCCACGTAAAATCTTGCGGGTCACTCCGTAAATAAATCCTTCCGCCACGTCTTGCTTTCAACGCAGCAGGAAAGGAAGAACCGCATTGGGATAACAATGCGTCGGTTGTAAGACCGTAGAAGCCCCGCCATTTATGGCTGGGGAATTGTCACGATTTACCGATGATTTATCTTTTACTGCGGTCAACAATCGCAACGCTGACTGCGTTTGCCGGCGGCGGCATTGGAGCGCTGCTGGGGAACGCTGCCGCGCGGCGGCTGAGGCTGCTGGTGTATGCGGCAATGGGCACGCTGCTTGCCGTCACTGTCTTTGACGTTTTGCCGGACGCGAAGGACCTGCTGACATGGCCGGAGTTTTTAGGCGCGTTGGTCGGCGGGTATGTGCTGTTCTGGCTGATCGGCAAGTACGTCTACCATTTATGCCCGGCCTGTTCGATAGATGCGCCTGCTCAGGCGTTTGGCGGGCGGCTGGGCCAAAATATCTGGATGCTGACAATCGCGCTTGGCCTGCACAGCGCGATGGACGGACTTGCGGTGGTGGTCGGCGACCAAATCACCGGCCATCCCAACTTCGCGCTGCTGTTTGCGGTTTCGTTTCACAAGCTGCCGGAAGGCCTTGCGCTGGCCCTGCTTCTAATTGGCGCGGGATACAGCCGGGCGCGGGCATTTTGGGTGACGGCGGCCATTGAAACCATGACTGAAGCGGGTGCATTGCTCGGACTGTTTGGCCTGCGCCATGCGTCGCCGCTGCTGCTCGGTTTGGTGTTTGCCAATGTCGGCGGCGGTTTTGTGTATTTGATTGCCGGCACGCTGGGGCTGTCTACTCAGTCACTGGGCGCAGGGCGCACACAAAAGGGCGCAACATCGTTTGCGCTCAGTGGCGGCATGGCCTTTACTCTGACATCAGGCTTGATTTTGGCCCTGCGCCACTGGTTTTCTTGACGAAAAACCAATAATAATTTACTGATTATTTTTGCGTCTTGCTTGACAAAAGCGCGGAATTTCGCTAGAATGTCTGTATGGACTCTGAACCCGCAACATCGCAACGCGAAACAATTGCGCCTGTGCGCCCCGACGATTTTATCGCGTGGGATCAGCACCCGGAACAGCTGACAACACGCGAAGTCGCCTCGATTTTCGGCAAGTCCGCCGCGAATATCCGCGCCCGCGCGTCTCGAGGTGACTTCGGCAATACAGTCACCGGCGAAGACGGCCTGCCGCGTTACGACCGGGACCGAGTCCGGGCGCTCTATGAACGGATGACTCAGCGGGAAGCGCAGTCTCGTTCGGTGACGAACCTGCACGGGATCACGCCTTCCTATTCCACCAGCCTTTCGCCGATGGTAGCCACCGCAATCGCCGAAATCCAGTCGCAGCATCGCGAACAGATTGCGCTCTGGTCTGCGCGGTTTGAGGATGTTCAGCGGGCGGCGCAGCGGGCGCAGGAAGAGGCGCAATCTTTGCGCGATTTGCTGCGAGAACGTGAAGAAACCACCCGTGCAACATTGTCGCACATGGATTTGCTGCACTCGGAAAGTTTGGCCCAGCTTCGGGAAACACTCAGTCAGGAAAAGGCGCACAAAACTGAGCTTGTTGCGGCAAAAGACTCCGAGATTGCGCGGCTGAAGTCTATGGAAAACAATGCCCCGCGCCGCGATTCGATTTGGAACCGCCTGTTCGGCGGCTAATGGAATGTTGGAATACTAAGAATGCTTGTTAAGTATAAAGTCAGTATTGCGTTCCAGGGAACGGCGGTTGTGGAAATGGAAGCCGAGTCGCCGGAAGCCGCCCGAATGGCCGCCGCCGATATGACGATAGACGACCTGGCCCGCAAAAGCCATTCCGATATTTCCGCATTGAAAATCGCCGCGAAAGAGATCATTCCCGTCTCCGCCATCAGCGGCCAGGGGGATGAAAGCACGGAAGAAAACGCGCCCCGCAAGCCGCGTCCTTCGGGCTGGTATCGTCCCCACTAACTGCCAAACGCCTTCCAAGTGGCCCAGACTAAAGTCTGGGTCTTTAAGAAGTGCGATTGTCTGCCTTCGCAGACATAGGAAGTATGCGATTTGCTGGTTCGGTTCCTATGCTCTACTCTCATGTCTGCAAGGGCAGACAGTCGCACTGTTACAGCCCTGGAATTCCATTCCAGGAATTCATTCTCATTTTGTTAGCGGCTACGATTTTGCCGGCGTGTTTTCCTGGCCCGGAGACTTCGGCAGCACTGATGGAACCGGCGGCTGGGCTGGGCGCGGGCCGAAGAGATTGATGTTCCAGGTCAGCACTGCGTAGCCCCAGAGTTTATGTCCGGCGGCATTGGAAACATAAAGGGAGGGATTGAACTGAAGCTCCGGGGTGACATTGTAAGTGAACCCCGCCGTTGCGGAGTTGGCCGTGCCGCTCTGGTAGTCAAGCTGGATTAAAGTGCGCGGGTTAATCCGGTAGCCGTAGCCGAGTATCGCTTGATACTGGTGCTTGTTTTGAACAAAGCCCGCCACGTCGGGCTGCTGAGAAATCACGCGGGCACCTCCCAGCATGATCTCCGTATTTCCCTTGTAGTATCCCCCTTCCAGATACGGCTGCGGCGCGGAGCCTCTGGTGGTCCAGTTAAAGAACCCGGTGGACAGCAAATACGGCCCTTTGACAAAGATGCTGTACTCGGCGTTTGCCACCTGCTCCGGCGGCGATGCGCCCTGGAAAATCGCCACTTCAAAGCGGCGTGTCAGGCCCAGCTCAATCTGCGCCTCGTAGCGGTTGGCGATACTGGGGTCCTGCTGCTGCACGCTGAACGACAAAATGCCGTCCGGCTGAACATCGGGCGTGACAATCTGGTTCAGTCCTTTGGTGGTTGCCAGTGCAGGCAGGGCGCTCAAAGCGAGACAGGCTGAAAAAGCGGGAGTGAAGCGGCGCATATTGGGAAAACCTCCGAAAAAGTCAAGCCGCCCCATTATGACACGGATGCGCCGCCGATACAAGCACTAAAAGCGCCAGTTGAGGTCTTCCACGGGAATACGCCGGTGCGTCCAGTTCAGCTGCCGCTCGGTCAGGCGGCAGTCTACGAACCACCAGGG
>JAABUZ0100001303.1_pt1 | contig 48567 bp, 19 predicted proteins | sample 5562091 | NCBI WGS metagenome assembly JAABUZ01 (sample SAMN12813069, study PRJNA571459) | rock metagenome | isolation source: Antarctica rocks | place: Antarctica: Victoria Land, Linnaeus Terrace sud | collected 2015-12-21 | reverse complement strand
TCCTCTTATTCATCGTTTGCTGTGCGCTGAATCAGTTCGTCATGAGTCCTCACTCGATGAAAAGCAGAAAGATTACCTGATCGTTTCAGAAAGCTGTCGTCTGGCCGCACTGCTTTACTTGGCTACATTACGCCGTCGAGCGGGACTCTTGCCCGTGCGAACTGTTTGCCAGCTAACCAAATTAAAGACCAAATTTGAAAATGACTGTGTAGATTGGACCGAGCTGCAGAACCTGAGACTCTGGGCATTAACTTTAGGTGCGGTGGAGGCGAGTGCAATATCGGACAGGACATGGTTCGTTGATCGAATAGCAATTCGAATGAGAGATCTCGGTGCCGTGAGAAGAGATCAGATCGATACGAGCTTGCAGAGCCTAGTCAAGTGCGATGATATCTACGAGAACGCCTTGCGAAGGCTCGGCAGGGATGTGCATCAGAGTTTAACTGCCTTTGACAATCCCCATGACACTTGCAAGAAATAACGTGCGAAACATCTCTCCTGATTCGTGATGCCGAGCATCTCAAGATTACTGGACTACGCCACTCGTTGACTTTTTTCACATTCGGCGCCAAGATCTCGCTCGGTCAGGGCGAAACATACAGTTCTTTCATGGATTGGAACCTCAAGACGAGGAGAGCATCGTGAGGCGGGGTTTCCACATTTGTCCATGTTGAAATCCGCACGTTACACCCTTGGCCTGCTGCGATCTTGCTATCACCTCCCTCTAGCATCGAGCTCCATTAGGGTCACTCAAAGCTACGAATCTTAATATCTACCGGAATTAACTTTCTGAACCGGTCGTGGATCCATGCATTATGAAGTCTTCTAGGTATTGGTGGGATAGCACAAAACGAGGCAATCTGTACGAGGACAGCTTGAGAGTCATTACTTTCATTATTCTATCGCTGAACAGTGGAAGACGTCATCCAATCATGTACTCAAGTCATGATTTGTGTATCTTCGATCTCACTCCCAAACCCCGCTTGAGCTTGAAAAGTTCTGTGGATACTTCCATCACCACCAACTTGGAGCTCGTGATCCTCTACGAGCCAATCAGATTCGGTCATGACCAACCACGAGGGATCGAACGCGTTGACGTCGAGCATGAATGGGTCTTCGATGTTTGCATTTGATCCAGCTGCACCGGCTTCTGCTGCGGCTTTTGCTGCCGTTGTGGCTGACCCACTTCCGTCGGACGAGACCATCGAATCTTGCATACTGCGGAATGAACAAGGCTGCGTCTGGCAATGGCCAGATCGAGTACTTCCATCGTCATAACACGAGCTCGAAGAGGGTCCTTTGAACGATTGAATAGGGACGGCGCTGGTAGTGAAGACCTTGACAGGATCGCTATCGTCAAATTGCGCAATACGATGGATTGCGCTCGATTTCATTTCTCGAGTTAGATCAGCGGCGCGTGTGGCTGGGCTGAATTTGGTACCAAGGATGTCAAAAATCGAAATGGCAACTTCGAGCATCCGGGACGCCGCCAATGTCAGAGGGTCGGATGGATGAGCAAACATGAAGCCTAGCATGGAGAGTGTAGCGTCCCATTGGAGGTAGTAGGCGTCGTACCATCCATTGATGATATCCGATTCTATCAGGACTTGATGAATGATGCCTGTCATTGCGATGGCATGGTTGACACATGACACCGCGCAGTACTCAACGCGCTTCCATTTTCCTCAATGTGGTTTGACGTGGACGCCGTCGTTGGGACGGAAGAAGCATCCTTTCTTGAAGCGATGCTTCGGACAACGGGCGGTGTGGCAATTGTTGACGTGTGTGGATCCGAAGCATCTGGACCCTGAGACCCTACCGGGCTGGTCAGTCGACTTTCGAGCTCTCTGACTTTCGCATGTAGGCTCTCAATATCCCTGCCATTTTCAATTAGCTACTCGGGTGAAGACGATTAGAAAGGTCCCAACGTTACTTGTTGACCGAAAGCAAATGAGGGGCTTCGATCGAACCATCATCGGTACAGTGGGCTTTTCTGTTTTGGCAACTGAAACATGGTCTTTTCTCATCGCATTTGGTCCGGTTGAAGCGACAGGAATCGCAAGCTCGTGTCACTTGACTGCGCCGGCCTTTGTTGGACCTCGAGCTGTTGCCAGGTTCGGTCTCGGAGGACTTGTCTCGGGACCGCTTAGCTGGGACTCCCACAAACGTGGAGAACATGGCAGACTAAAACAACAGGATTTATGCTCGCAGAAGCTCTCCCGGTCCAGGCATTAAGTATGGCAGACGCCAAAGAGGAGGAAGGGCTAGCCGCCTCGCTTTTGCCAATTACCGCTCCCATCTTCATATATGCAAGATAGCAACAACGGAACGTGATAAGAAGTGCGCATGTTCAGAGTCCAGGCCGTACGGGAAATTTGCTATCGCATGTGCATCAAATGTGGGGTTCGTAGACCACAGGAATCTTCGCAATTGCTTATCAAAAGCCCGCTGCCGCTCTTCAAACGCTTTTCCCTTCCGGGGCTACCGGTCTCCAAAAACGGTCTGGTCCAATGACAAGCTAAGGTTTGCATTGGATGGCCCAGCTCATAAGGTCAGACTGCATATACTCCCTGTCACATGAAGGTTATCTAAGGCCCTTGTACGGAGGTACGTCCTATCCACCATATCAGGCCCGGAGCAAGCCCCGAGTCTTACCAGAACGCCAAGAGTCACCTGAATATCAGGAGGATATCCGGGGCGAAATTTGGTGGGTGATCAGCGGCTGACCCCGCTAAAACAGTCAGCCAGCGAGATATCACCTTTCCGGGAAAACCTCGGGATAAGGGTCCATCCCTGGAATTTTTGGTGCGAAAACCACCTAAATCGGTGAAAATTCTCCACGTTCTTCATCAAGTATATAGTATAAACAGGAATTACTAGTTTAAAGCACCTAGATTTCGAGCCTACATAAACTGCATCTATTGCGCATGTGAGAGACCTATTTGGGGCCGAGAAAACCGCCTTAATCCCCTCGTTTTTGGCCCTGAAACCGTCGAAAACAAAGCCTTTCTCGTAGTCGTCCCCCGACCCCTTTGCAACTGCAAATCGACGTCTAATTAGAATTTCTAGCAACGCGCATAAAACAAGCATCTAATATGTCTTTAAGAGAGTTATTTGCTCGCGAGAAAATCTCTCAAATCTCGTTGTTTCTGACTCTCAAACAATCGAGAACAAGATCTTTCCTATAGTCTTCTCTCGATCTTCTCCTAGCTCGCAATCTACAATTTGAAAGCTCTTCGTAATTGCGTTGCAAGCGCGTTTAACGTCAATTCTTTCGCAACTCTTTTTGTCTTTATTGTTGTTATCGCAATCTCTACAGAGTTCTCTTGAACTCTAGTGTAGATAAACTTAATAATAACGTAACGTTTGAAATAGAATTTCTTATTTTTGTCGCTCTAATCTTTATGTCAAGCGTAGTCGTATTAATTGTTTAATAAGATTACGAAAGAGCTAGTTTCGAGATCTATAGTTTACTTTTTAAAGAGATCGATAATTGTTTGCACTTAACAATTTAAAAAAGAGTTCGACAACAAGAAGAAGAAAAATCGTTAAAGCTCTATTGCAAGCAACAAGACAATCTATTTCGTAAATAATACGAAAGATACGAAGATTGTAAATAAGAACAATTAAAATCGAAAATCAATAGATATAGATGTATTCTTCGTCGCTAAATCGAGAAGCTTTTATCTCTTTATAAGAGTTAACTCAAAGATAAATTTAACATTGTCTAGAAAGTTATCTAGTTTGTTCTTTATTCTCGTTGCTTGCTTACGTTGTAAATTAAGATTATCGAGAATTAAGCTTGACAACAAGATATTTAAATTAAGCATTTATTGCTTTAGCAACAATATTGTTAACTTGATTTGTGTATTAATATTTCGATTTTTGTTCTCTAGATAAGTAGCAACGTCGACAACGAAGACAAGATATAAAGAACGTTTAAAGACTTTGTAATATTAAAGAGAATAAATAAAATATTAATTACAAAAGATAACAAAGTCTTGTAAAAAGACAACGCATAAATAGATTGATCGCGTTAATCCGAAAATGTTACGTGCAAATATCAAGACTTGAGTTAAAGAAATTTCGAAGAATCGAATTGATCAAAGTAGTTTAATCGATTACTATAAGTAGTTTAGCCCGAAGCGCGCTAAACTACTTTGAGTAATTCGATTTTAAAAAAGCGTCGCAATCTAATCTTGACGTCGGATCGAACTAAAGAAATAATATTATAGCTCAATCTAACAACTAGTTTACGCATAAATAGTTTAGAAGCTTTAAAAATTGCTTTATAATAATAGTTTTAATTTCTTGTTGCAACTAGTAATCTAGCTTTAAAAAGATTATTTAAACAAGCTTTTTCGAAGATTATATTTGCGCTCTTGCAATAAAATAAGCGTTCGCATACTTTAATAAAAAGCTTATTATATTGCGCATAAATTGACAAAATAAGAAAATAAATAATTTTTGTGTATAAAGTTGTCAACTTATTACTTTTATTGTTAAATTTAATTAATATCTATATTTAGCTTTTTAATTTTTTTTGCTTCGAAGTCTTGTTTAATATATATTTTCTTCGAGATTTTAATATTTAAAGCACTATAGATCTTTTTAATTTAATTTTGTTGCATAAAATTCGAAATATCTTTAATAATTTGTTAGAGAAAGTCTAAGAGAAATAAGCAAAATCTTTAAGAATAAAAGCAATAACAAAATATAAATTAACAATAATATTATTTGATTATATATAATTTGCAAGCTTAATAAATAATTCTATTACAATTATTGTTTAAAGTTATAATAACAATTATAGTAATATTGTAAATATAATATAATTGTTTCGAAATTGCGCTTTCGAGTAGAATTTTTTTGAAAGAAGTTACTTTCGGAATTCTCTTACAATTTAAAAAATTATTACTTAAAAAACGATTATATTAATAACGAAATTTACAACAACAAGACTTTAAAATAGCAATATACGCTTTTGTAAGATAATAAATATATATCGAAATTATAAAAAATAAAGAAATAAAACAATATAAATATAAAACGCAACAATATCAAAAAAAATAAAATATATTATTTCGAGCGATTAAAAACAATGTTTAAAGATTTCAAATATATTTGTTTCGAAGCTCTAAATTAATTAATAAATAGTATTTACTTATTAACTAATATTTAAATATTGTATTAATTCTTATTAATCTTAAACAAAAGAAATTTCTTATTAAATTGCTTTTATTGTTATATAAAGTAATTAGCTATTGTACTAAAGATTAGATTAATCGCGTTAAGTCGAGTTATCGAGTTCGAATCGAGTATTCAACTCGAATCTTGACAATTTGTATCAATCTAATTCGAAAGTCTTGACAATTCGATTCTTAAAGTTAAATCGACAATTTGAGTCAATTTCTATGCTTGAAATCGAAATTTAACTCGAAAAAATCGATTCAAATTGTTAAGACTATTATTTTTAGTAACAATTAATTGATAATTTGATAGAAACAATTAATCTATTTAAATTAATTAATAAATATATTAGAAATTTCTCTTTATAAATGTATTACTACTAAATATTATCTAGTAATTAATAAAAAATCTAAAATCTAAAATTAATTTATACTATTTTTAGTATTCTTGATATTCTTGACAATTCGATTCGATTTCAACTTTTAAAATCGAAAATTAACTTAATTTAATTCGATTCGATTTTAAAATAGTAGTGTAATTGTTAAATCGAAACGAACATTTTTTTCTTAATTCGATTTATTCTCTTAGATCTTGTAGAATTAAATTAGAATCAAGACGCGAACTCGACTTCAAGATCGAATTTCGTCGAATCAATGTTAAGAACTCGAGCTAACTTCGTTGCGTTAGCATTTGCTTATCTTATCTTATTTTATCTATGCGCTAATTCGATTAAGCTAGCGTAGAGTTTACGTTAATCGCATATAATTAGCGCGTTACGTAACGTTACGTAATCGAGCAAGTTAAGTTAAATGCTTGACGCGTCTTATACGCTTAACTTACTCGATTAAGTTAGAACTTTTGTTCGACTCTAGAATTAAATTTGAACAAATCAATTCGATCGAATTGAAACTCGATTCAACGATTACGCTATAAAATAGTTAAAATCGAATTAATTTTCGATTCGATTTCTAAAGTTAAACTGTCGATTCGAGTTAATTCTAGAAGTTAGAACCGAAAATTAAATTAACAATCAATCTATAAGATACAAGTGCGTCTATTGCTTGTTAACGTACTAAGATATAAAAGACGTAAGATATAATAGGCTTTTATTACTATATCTCAACTATATAGAGTAGATAGTAGTAAGACTAATTGTTAAAGAACAACAAGAGACAAGCTTTCTTTTTATCTAATGTTTGTTATAACGTGCAAGTTTGCTTTTCGCTTTTTAATCAAAAAAAAAAGTTATATAATTTGAAACTTTTATAGATAGTTGAAATTACGTGCTTTGTTATATTTTGAGACGCTAGCGCGTTAATAGCGCTATAGTATTACAATTATTTTCTCTCTTAGAGTATTGATTCTTAATAATATAAGAAGCTGTATTAATCTTATATAAGATAAAGATATCTATTAAACCTTAGTATTACAAAAGCTTATTAAAAATCTTCTTAAATCTCTTTAAGAATTAAAAGAAAAAGAGTCTTCTATCTAATAGAAATCAATTTATGCTTTAGTTTAATACGATCTATAGAATAATATAATAGCAACAATAGCAATTTATAATAAGTTATTGCTTTGTTATTGTTATTGTTAGAATTCTAAATAGAATTTAAAGTAAAATTAGTATTGCGCAAATATTAGATAAATTATAAATACAAATATTTTTGTTTTTCTTTTCTTTTCTTTTCTTCTTTTTCTTTTTCTTTTTTTCTTAATTGCAATTGCTTTTTTGTTGTGAATAAATTGTTGCAAAAACAGCAATATATAAGACTTGTATATATAGTGCAAATATTAAATCAATATACTTTTATCTTTATCTTCTAAGAGATTAAGAAATTAAGAGAATAAGTAATTTCGATATCTTATTGTTTACGAGAACTAATATATTATAGTTTATAATAATCTTTTATATATAATTTGCGTAAGCAAACGTATATACATTTGCAAGAAAAAGAATATTTGCATTTATTATAGAATTTTTTATTGTAAATTAAATTATTATATTGTAATATATTTTGTTTGAGCTTACAATACAATAGCTATTAATATTTACTAGTTTGTTAAATATTTTCGAAATCGAATAGAAGTTCTTGTTGAAAAAAATTGTGAGATGTTCGAAGTCGAAAATACAATTTTCAAATTAATAAAATATTTGCATAAGAATATTATTCTTAATATAAAGAGTTGACAACGCAATAAAAAATTTATTTTATTAACAACAAATTAACTACAATTTTGTATTTGTTAACTCGAGTATAATTTAATTTGCGCTTTAAAGTATTAAATCGAGTTTAAGCAAAAACTCAAAAAAATAAAAAGAAATTAAAATAATATTTTTATTAAAATAAAGTAGCTAATCGATCTTCTTTTAGAGCGTATATTAATTGTAAATATTTTTATCTATTTTTCGATACATTTTTCTATCTTTTTTTCTATTTATTTTGATATATTGTATAGTGCACTAATATATATTTAGAATTCGAAGGGAAAAAAAACAAGAACAAGAACAAGTTGTTAACAAAAATAAAAAAGATAGATTCAAGACAAATTGTCTTTAAATATGTTGTCAATTTAAATTAAACAAATTCTAAAAACTCTTTTGCAAAATTTTATAATTTTGTATTAAAATCTCTTTACAATTCGAGTTGTTAGCAAAATTGTCAAATAATAATATAATAAGTTCTTTTTTTACTTTTGTTTGCGCTTTGCTTACTTATATATCTATAGAAAATAAAGAACGCAAAAATATATATAAATAGCAAGATTAAGTTTGCAACAAAAATAATAAAAATTAAACAAAGCAAATTTTTTGCAATTTAACTTTCTTAAAAGAATACAAATACTTTAAACAACTTCGAAGACTTATCTACAAATAATTCTACAAAGTTTAACAACTTATTTTTAAATAAATTTAATAACTTTTTATAATTGTCTAAGATAAGTTTAATAAGTTGTTAAGAACTTGTTAAGTTACTATAGTATATTGTTGACTAAAAAAAGATAAAACAAATATATTATACTTTTATATATACATTTTCTTTGTTTAATATTAATAAAGTATAATGTACAAAATTTAGAACTATATTTTAAGCATTGATATTAAGAGAAACAACTTTATTATTTTTAATATTTTGTATAACAAAATAAAGAAATCTTTTATTGTAAATCTAATTAAATACAATAGCAATATAACAATAATTACGCAATATTCTATTAAGTATATTATTATTAATATAGTTGTTATTGTTGCAATATATAGTGCATTAATTCTTGCGTTTTTGCTTATTGCGCATTTGTTTCTCAAATTTCTTTTGCAACTTATTAATATTATTAAGAAACTTTTTTCTTAATTATTAATTGTATTTCTTGTCTTAGTTTATTTACTTTATCTTATATTATATCTGCTTCTTTAACTTAGTTCTATCTAGAATTTCTTCAATCTTTTATTCGACTTTATTATTAATAAGTTTCGAAGTTTGCAATATTTGTTTTGCTTTTTATTGTTAACATAATACAAATATAATTTTAGAAATAAAATATAAAAAGTATTATAAATTTAATAGATATTTAATAAGATAAGATAGTAAGTTTGCATTTTATTCTTAGTTTTTATTCTAAACAATTTAATATATTTGTATAATATCTTTTTATTAAATATCTTTTATTTTAGATTTTTAATTAAGAGTATAATTAATTTTTTGATAGTAAAACTCTTTAATTTATATTTTTTATTGTAGTATTTTGTCTATTGCGCAATAGCATTTTCAAGATACTTTGTTAGAATTTTTCTTAAATTATAAAGCTATTTTACGTATTTCTATATTAATAATATTTTTTCTTCGATAAAATTGTTCTTAACTTTATAGTAAATCTTCGAGTAATAATTGTATATCAAATAGAATAGCAAAACTTTCTCTAAGATATAATAATTATTGTTATAGATAAATTTTGTTATTAATGATAGATTAGTCTATTTTGTCTATTTTAGTGTAATCGTTGAATCGAATCGAACACTTTTTTTTCAACCTAACTTATTCTCTTGAATCTCGTAGAATTGAGTCAAGATTAAGGCGCGAATCTAATTCTAGAATCGAGTTTCGTCGAGTTAATGTCAAGAACTCAAGCTAACTTCGTCGTGTTAGCATTTGCTTATTTTATCTTATTTTATCTATGCGCTAACTTGATTGAACTAGCGCAGAATTTACGCTAATTATATATGATTAGCGCAGAATTTACGTTAATTGTATATAATTAACGCGTTACGTAACGTTACGTAATCGAATAAGTTAAATTAAACACTTAACGCGCATTCTTCGCTTGTCCTATTCTGTTAAGCTAGGAAATTTGCCTAACTCTAGAATTAGAATTAGACGAGTTAACCCAATTGAATTGAAATCTAATCTAACGATTACGCTAGTCTATTTTGTATTAATATAAGTACACAAATAGTATTTAAGAGTTTAATTTTATTGCTTAATTAAATTATTTATTTAAGAATAAAAGACAATATTTAATTGTCTTCTAATTTGTATATAAAAATATATAGCAAATTAGAAGATACTAATAAAGATAGATCTTTTATCGCTTATTATATTAGCTAACATTTTAAAATATAAGACAATTTTATTAAAAAATATTTTTGCTAGCTTTGCAATATCAATTCTAATTATTATAGATATATATCTAATTATTTTTATATAGCAATTGACTATCATAAAGATTAAATTATATACAACTTTATTATATTTGCTTAACAACAAATTTGTTACAAAGTTTATAACAATTTTCTTCTATAACTTTTTTGCAATAAATAAGAATCGAAACTTATTATACAACTTATAATAAGAAATTTTAATACATTAACAAATATTATATATTTTAATATATACTTTTATCTACTTTGCGCAAGCAAGTTAGAAAAATTTCTTTAAAGTAGTTTTAGAATTTTCTCGATTTTAAAATATCTTGTTAAAGAATTATTATAATTCTTGCAAATTAATTTTTTTTAACAACTATATTTTCTAAGATATAAAGTAGTTTGTTATATTTAACAAGATTCTTTTAATTTAAAGTTTATATCTTTTGCTAATAACAAAACAATTTCTTAATCTTAATACAAATTTTTTCGATTTAAATATTTTTAATTTGAAGATTCTTAATTAAGAATCTTATTAATTTCTAAGATTTTTTATACAATTTCTCTAATATATTTCTAATTACTTTTTTTGAAATAACAATCTATATATTAGCTAGTTGAAATAAAGATACTAATTTATTAAGAACTTTTTTTCTACTTTATAATTGCAAGATTTTCGCGTTACTAATAAGTATTTTTGTTAGTTGTAATACAAAGATCAAATTATTTAATACCTTTTGCTTATTTTGCGTTAGCAACTTATTGTTAAATAACAACGCTAATTTATTTTAAAATACAAGAATTAGATTAACTAATATTTTTTGTTTGCTTTGTGTTAGCGAATTTTTGTTAAACAACAATATTAGTTTGTTCTACAATATTAATAGCAAATTTGTATTTAATAATAAGATCTTTTTATAATCGAAACATCTTAACAACTTATTTGTCGAATTTTTTTTATTCGAACAATAAAAGATTTTAAAGTTATAAACAATTAACTTAAGCGCTTAGCAAACTTATCTTAAGTTTAGCTTTTTTTAACTTATAAATTTCCTAAAATTATTGTAATCTAATTGTATCTTAATAGAGTAAGTACTACTTTTTAAATAGTATCTTTATTGCTTAAAAGCAACTATAATAGTTAGCAATTTCTAATTATATATCTTATAATTTTATTTTGTCGAAATTATCTTTTAGTTACGAATTGCCATGACGCATAAGATCTATCCAACACTTTTGCCTAATTAGGTCTAGCGCCGGTATTAGGATCGTCGTGTTGATCGATTTGTCTATATATCTATCTTCGACAGTTAGATAGATAGAAAGACAATTACTTTACTTATTACATTATGCATTTAATTTAGTAATTTCTAACAATTAATAACTTCAATTATATTGACGATTATCTATCTTCTATCGATAGATCTATTACAATAGAGTAGTATTAACAAGACGAAGTTTATTTCGCTTACAAAGCAATTTGCTTTATCGCCTGCAAAAGCAATATCTAGTTATTGTGCTAATATTAATTTTCGTGAAATATCTAGCTTTCGCGAAGCATTTAGTTATCGTCGACGATAAAGGCATCTAGCTATTACGTAATATCTCAAATTCTTCGCAAACATTCTTACAAATACTTATACAAAATTTCTAATTATTTATTGATAATATTTAATCGATTTAAATCAATTCTTAAACAAATCTTTATCTCAATTGTTTTACTCAAGAAGTTTGTAACTTAATTTGATATATTTGTCTTCTACATATTTTACGACGATTACAGTTTACAACTAGTTTACGAGAAAGAGTTTAAAGATAAGCTTTAAACAAAGATGAATTATCTATTTAAGATTTACAAGAAAAAGCTCTATTAAGAGTTAGATAAACAACAATTGATTTACAAGCAAAATACGCAATAATTGCAAAATCGTCTTGACAAAGCAATTGTCCTAAATCTAGCAAAGAAGATTATCGAAACAATTTCTACAAAGACACCTTTTACAACTTCTACAAAATCGTCTATTACTAAGATATTTATGTTCGCAATAACATGCATCGAAACGATCTTTACAAAATAACATTTGTTGTTAAAAGTAATTTCGCAAGCGTCTTTTACAAAGCAATGTTTATTGTTAAAAGCAATTCTTTAGACATCTTTTATATTGTTTACAAAGCAAACTTTATTGTTAAAACCAATCTCGCAAATATCTTTTACATCGTCGTCTACATCTTTATCTACATAAACAAATATTACATTAAGAGTATCTTCTATATTGTTATCTATATGCATTAAATTATATCTTATAATAAACAATCTATTTCGCATGTTCGCTATTAAAGAACAATCTTATCAAAAGAGAATTATCGTCTATTTCAATTCTCTAAGAATTGATTAAAGAAAACGCGTTAATGTTATCAAAATCGACGCGTCTTTGCATATCTTTTCGATCTTACGAATGCAACAAATAACAATGCGTCAAATAAACAATTATCGAATGCTTCGCTTCGCGAGATCGAATGTCGAAAAGATAAGTTTCAAGTTTGCTTTTAAAATAATCGATCAAAGAATATCTCAAAAACATTTGAACAATTGTTTCTTTATATCGATCTTTGCAAATTATTATTGTCGCTTAAATAACATCTAAACAATAATATCTTAACATCGTTATCTTGATTTACTCTAACGATAATTCTCGACTTTCGTTGTCGTCGTCGTAGACATTTTCGAAAGAGATAGATACAAATTTCTTTTGTTTGATATGCATAGCAAAGACGCTTTAGCATTATAGACGCTTTATATTTCAATTTATTGCATGTTTGTATGCAAAATTAGATCTTATCGTTATTATCTAATAATATAATCACGAGAACGCGATCTTTTTTCGAAAAAGATAAGCAATTGTTATGAATTGTCATGGCGCATAAGGTTTGCCCAACACTCCTGCCTAATTAGATCTAGCGCCGGCATTAGAATCGTCGTATTGATCGATTTGCTTATATATTTGTCTTCGACAACCAAATAGATAGAAAGACAATCACTTTATCTATTACATTATGCATTTGATCTACTGATTTCTAACACTTTTGCAATTAGAATATTATTAAGCATTAATTTTTGTTGTTATTTTGTTAACTTAGAATGCTTGCAATTGCAAAATTAGATACGTTAGTTTTTACTTTAATCTTTTTACTCGAATTGTAGTAATAAAATAATAAAGTCGATATAAAAATATCGCAAAGCTAGTAAAATATCTGCTCTATTTTATTTAATTAAATAAAAGAGTTAAATTTCTTATTGTTTTTATTTTCTTTTAATAGTTTAGTAAAAAAAGTAGCTTTTTTCGAATAGCAATCTATAAAGTGTCTATAAAAGTTTACAAAGTTCAGAAATATTTAAAACTTATAATAAGTTTTTAATTTAAATTACTTTTTTAATTATTTTAATTATTTTCGTATTTATTTATACATCTTTTGAGAACACAATAAAGTTTAGAAACTTAATTTTTGTAGTATTAAACTTATACTTCTTTAGATTAATATATAGCAAATATTTGCAAAAACGTTTTAGTATTTGTCTAATATAATATTAGTACTTTGTCGAATTATTGCTATATACTAGTATACTAGTATACTAGTATATTATCTATATAGATTATGCAAGTTATATTAATTAGCTCTTGTAATATTTTATTAATATAAATCCAAAAGGTTGCGAGTGCGTTTGCTAGTTTAAATAATATAAATTAATACTCGAAATGCTTATAACGCATACAAAATATCGTCTTTTACTTATTATTGCGTTTAATACAAATACAATAATAGATATTCTTCAAATTTAAAGCAAAAAAGCGCTTTGCTTTGCATAGATAATCTAGCGTTTTTATAATTAGAGAGAATAGATAACAATTCTTAATAGTAATTGTATTTAGATCTCTATAATCGACGTATAAACATAATTTATTGTTCGATTTTAATACAAATAGAATAGAGATATCTACAAACAAAACTAAATACTTAATTTAGTCTTTAACTAATATATTATCGAGATATTGTCGAAATATTATTAGCTTGTTTTGTAAAAAATTATAAAGAAATATAAAAAATAGCTCTTTATTTAGATTAATTGTTAAGTCGAGTTTCGATTCCAACTTTAGAAATCGACTCAATCTAACAATTTTAATATTAGAAATCAATTCAAAATTTAATTCGATTTCTATTATTTTGAAATCAATCTAATTCGATTCAACTCGATTTTCGATTTTAATATTAGAAATTAAATTGAATTGTCAAGAATGTCAAGAATATCGTTAAGAATGTTAAGAATACTAAAAATAGTATAAATCAAGTATAAATTTAGATTTTTTATTAATTACTAGATAACGCACAATAGTAATACATTTATAAAGAGAAATTTCTAATATGTTTATTAATTAATTTAAATATATTAACTATTTTTATCAAATTATAAATTATTATTACTAAAAATAATAAAATTTACTAAAAATAATAATTTTGACAATTTGAATCGATTTTTTCGAGTCGAGTTTCGATTTTAAGTATAGAAATCGACTCGAATTATCGATTTAATTTTAGAAATCGAATTGTCAAGATTTGAATCGAGTACTTAATTCGAACTCGATAATTCGATCTAACGCGATTAGTCTATCTTTGTTGTTCTAAAACTTAATAATATAATTTTCTTTTTTTAATTTTAGTAGAATTTTGATTAATTTATTATTACAAATCTCTTTCAAATCTCTTAACTTCTTAGAAATCTTAGATTTTGCTAATTTTTGTCTAACGTCTTTGTAACATTAACGCAAACAATAGTATAAACTATATTATATTTAACAAAATCTAAGACAAACTACATAAGATTAAATCCTCTTTAATTTGCTATTTACAATCTTAAATTATGAACTTTTTATCTTCGAGTTAATTAATATATCTTGCTTAACTAGCATTAATATATCTAATATAAGATTAGAACTTATATATTTAACTAAGTAGAATAAGATAGTATATTCTCGATATTAATTTTACAAATCAATTAAAGTTAGTTTTCGATAATAAATTTTATTTGTATTTTCTATTTATATCTTTTTTTAAGTACTTTAAATGCAATTATCTATAAATATTATTTAAGCAATTGATTTGTGTACTTGTTATTATTTTAATAAAAATACTAGTTTGTAAGCATTATTAACTACTTTATTAATTGTTTTGTTTCTTTTAATTTTTATATAATCGAGTATTTAATATAGCTCTAGACTCGATTTTAGTTTATGAATAACTTATTTTATCTCTTGTATTTGTCGAAGATATATCTAATTTAGAGTCGAGCATATAACGTTTACTATCTTTAATAATATCTAGCTATTTAAATATATCTTATATATTTTGCTTATCTTGTTAATTTTTGCTTTATACAACTTAATTAATTGCTTTGCTTTAACTATTAGTTCTTTTAATTTTTTATAATGTGTAAGTATTACGTCGATATCTTCTAAATATTTACTTTATACTTATTTTGTTTTAATAACAATTGTTATAATATTGTTGATTTTATTGCTTTTATCTAAATATACTTTTAGATACAAATTTATTTAATTGTTATTATATTTTCTTCTAGTTAATTTTTTAAAGAATATTATTATTATCGTTAATAACTTTATTCATAACAAAATGATATAAAGTTGCGCTTGCGCAATTGTCGAGACGTCTAGATTTTAATTTTTTTTTAATTGTAGCAATATCGATTTAAGTTTAGATTTTTGATCTTTTTTTTTATATTACGTTAAATGTGTATTATTTTTATCTCTATAATTAGATTTAACTTTCTTGTATTTATATTTGTTATTAACTTTTAAATTAGCTTATTTAGATAAATATTAATAGAGATTGTATTAATTTTTATTAGTATAATCGTTGAATTAAGTCAAATACTTTTTTCTTAATTTAACTTATTTTTTTGAATTTCGTAGAATTGAGTTAGAGTCAAGGCGTGAATTCAATTCTAGAATTAAGTTTCGTCGAGTCAATATCAAAAACCTAAGTTAACTTCGTCGCGTTAGCATTTGCTTATCTTATCTTATCTTATATATACGCTAATTTGATTAAACTAGCGCAGAATTTACACTAGTTCGATTAATCTAGCGTAGAATTTACGCTAATCGCATATAATTAGCGCGTTATGTAACGTCGCGTAATCGAATAAATTAAATTGAACATTCGACGCGCATTCTTTGCTCGTCTTATCTTGTTAAACTAGAAAATTTGCCTGATCTTAGAATTAGAATTGAGCAAATTAACTCGATCAAATTGAAACTCGATTCGACGATTACGCTAATTTTTATTTGCAATATTTTTGTTAAAATTGTTTTATATATATTTGCGACTTATTAAAATACTTGTTTTTGTATTAATTTTAACTTAATTGTAATTGTTTTTTTATTTTTTTTTAACTTTGTTAATATATATTATGCAATTGTCTTATATAAAAGTATCGATCTTGAGATTGCTAAATATATATACTTTTTAATTGTTAATAAAAAGTCTTAAGTGCTTCTTATTATTATTTGTAATATTTGTTATTTTATTGTTAATTTTATCTTGATTTGTTATAAATGCAATCTAAATTGTAACTTATTATTTAATTAAACTCTTAGTATTTTTATATCTTATTTAACTTTTACTTTGTAATTTGCTAGCATAATATCTATAATTATATTGTATCTTTTTAATATTTTTGTAAGTAGATTATTTTATATTTTTGTTTTGCAAATTTTAATTTATTCTTTTGCGCTTATTGTTTGTATCTTTTACAAATATTATATAAAGAAGTATTGTACAATCGAATATATATTTAGTAAGAAATAAATAAAATAACAATACAATTTATACGAAAAAAATTATCGAATATTTAATTCAAAATACTTTAAGAAATAAGCAAAAAATAATAATAATAATAATAAAGCAAACTTAATTAATTTATTACGCAATAAGAATAAGCAATAAAAATAAGTTTAGAAATCTTGTTATAGTATTAAAAGTTATTACAATATTTATAATAATAACAAATAAAAGTATTAAACGCAAACTAGAAATAAACAAATTATTAAAGATTTCGATTTCTTCAAAGAATCAAAGAGTATTATAAAACAACTAAATAAGAAAAACTATTTAAAAAACTCTCTATTTAATTGTTTGTTTCTTAGAAGTTAAAATAGCGCTAGCAAAATAATAAAAGCTAGCGTAAAAATAATATTGTTACAAGAGACAAAAATTACATTAATATAAGAGACGTTAATTAAGAAAAAACTTTAATAATAGAACAATTAGTAGACTGGCCACGTTGACCCGGAAATGTCACGTGCAAATGCCAAGATCTAGGTCAAAAAAATTTCGAAGAATCGACTCGCTTAAAGTAGTTTAGTCGATTACTATAAGTAGTTTAGCGCAAAGCGCCCTAAACTACTTTGAGCGATTCGATTTCAAAAAATTGTCGCGACCCAATCTTGGCGTCGGGTCGAGCTAGAGGGATAATATCATAACTTGGCTCGACGATCAATCTAACAATTAGAACTTCGAATATTATAATATAATATTTACAAATCTAGAAACAAAATAATAATAATATTATTGCAAGAAAAGAAGATATAAAAATATAATATATTAATAATACAAGAATTGTAATGCTTTTGCAAAAGAGCAAAAACTTATAACTTAAATTGCGTTAATTTTGCGTTAAAAAATAACAACAACAAAATATACTTCTATATTAACAAATATATCGATAGCAACAACTAGTACGCAATCTAGTATTTTAAAAATATAAATATAATAATACTTTAAAGAAACAAAAGAGAAAACAATAGAATTACTAGTATATTATTTATAAATATATATAAAGTATACAATTTGTTTTCAAGAAATTATAACAAAATATATAATAAAAAAGCTTATTATAAATACAATAAGTAATAATAATACTTAAAGAAAGTATAATTGTAAATAACTTTAATTTGCATTATTTCTTTTAAGCACACTCCTTCTATTTTTAACAATATATTTTGTTTAATAATTTGCTAAATATTATAAAAAATGCTAATATAATAGATTGATTGTATTGGGTCGAGTTATCAAGTTTGAGTCGAGTACTTAATTCGAATCTTAACAATTTGTATTAACTCGATTTAAAAGTCTTGACAATTCGATTTCTAAAGTTGAAATCAACAATTTGAATTAATTTCTATACTTGGAATTGAAATTCGACCTAAAAAATCGACTCGAATTATCAAGACTACTATTTTTAGTAAATGTTATTATTTTTAGTACCAATTAATTGATAATTTAATAGAAATAGTCAATCTATTTAAATTAATTAATAAGTATATTAGATTGTTTTTATATTATACATTACTAATATATATTATCTGGAAAATAATTAAAAAAATCTAAATTTAAACTAAATTTATACTATTTTTAGTATTCTTGACATTCTTGACAATTCGATTCGATTTCTAATATTAAAATCAAAAATTGACTCGAATTAAATTGGATTAATTTTAAAATAATAGAAATCGAATTAAGTTTTAAGTCGATTTCTAATATTGAAATCGACAAGTTAAGTCGATTTCTAAAGTTGAAATCGAAACTCGATTCGACAATTAATCTAAAATATAATATTAGCGCTTTTACAAAATATTATTACAAAAGATTATTAAAGAGTAAAAATTACAATAGATTTAATTTTTACAACAATCGATCTAGTTAACAAATTGATATATTGCGAAATTAACAATAAAATAGAAAACTTCTTAAATTATCTTTTAATAAAAACAATATTAAACTTCGATATATAACAAGAATTATTAGAATATTTTTTAAAAAAATAAAAGAATATAAATACAAAAAATCCTATAATATATTAAGCAAGTATTTATTAATATCTTTGTTAGACAAGTTAATAAAATATTAATAAATTAATAAATTTATAATAAAGTTGTTTAACGCTTTAGAAAAGACAACAAAGAAATTTATATTATAAACAAAATTCTACAAAATAGTTAAGTACAAGTAATTCAAGAATTGCATATAAACAATAAAAGAGACAAGATATTTATAACAACAATATTAAATATAAATTAATTAAACAAAATATATTAAGATATATAACAAAAAAGACAAAATATTAAGAAAGTATAAAAGAAACAAATTTTGTTTAGCAATATATAAGTTAAAAGACTCTTGTAAAAAGCTCTTTAAAAACATAGAATAAATCAAAAGTATTACTAGCAAAATACTAATATAAGTCGCAATCTTATTTTTAAAAGAATACAAAAAAATTACAATTACAATTAAAAAAAAGATTAAAATAATATTTAAAACTTATTTTTTATTATTATCGAAAATATTAATAAATACTATTTAAGATTACAATTATATATTATTTATAAAGAATAGCGTCTTAATTACAAAGCAAGAATTTAAACAAATAATATACAAAATTGTCTTAAATAAAATCTTAAAATTTAATAAAATTATAAATTAAGTATTGCAATATGTAATAAATATTATATTAATACCAATGCAATTTTATTTTACAAAATATATTAAGAAAAGAATATAAATAATATATTTTAAGAGAGTTGTTACAATAGTATTGCGCAAACTAAACAAAAAGAATTACTTAAAATTACTTATTTTTAAATCGTTAATATTGCTAGATATTTTAAAAAAGATTTTAAAGTTAATAGTATTAGAACGCTTGTATTATATTGTTAAAAAAAAAATTTATTAAATATATAGATAAGAACTAGATAATAAAGATTAATAAATACAACTTTGCAACTTATAACTAGACTAATTGTTAATTTGATTTTCGATTTTAATTTCTAAAATCGACTTAAATTTATAGTTCAAATTTAGAAATCGAATTAAAAATTGATTTAATTTTAACTATTTTAAAATCGAATCAAATCGAATTAAGTCGATTTTCGATTTTAAAAGTTAAAATCGAATCGAATTGTCAAGAATATCAAGAATACTAAAAATAGTATAACTTAATTTTAAATTCAGATTTTTTATTAATTACTAGATAATGCTTAGTAGTAATACATTTATAAAAAGAAATTTCTAATATATTTATTAACTAATTTAAATAGATTAACTATTTTTATTAAATTATTAATTAATTGTTAATAAAAATAATAAGATTATTACTAAAAATAATAAAATTTACTAAAAATAGTAGTCTTGACAATTCGATTCAATTTTTCGATTTAATTTTTAATTTTAAGTTTAAAATTAAATTAAATTGTCGATTCTAACTTTAGAAATCGAATTGTCAAGACTTTCGATTTAGTTCGAATCGAATTATTAGAATTCGATTCGATTTCTCGAATCGACGCGATTAGTCTAATATTTTGTAAAAGCACTAGTATTGCGTTAGTATCTCTTATAATATTTAATAGATTATTAAACAAGATATACTATTAAGAGTAGAACAAACTTGCTTAAGAGAAATAATGCAAATTAAAGTTGTCTACAATTATGCTCTTTTTAAATATTATTATTACTTGTTGCACTTATAATAAGTTTTTCTTATTATATATTTTGTTGTAATTTTTTAGATGTAAATTATATTCTTTATATATATTTATAGATAACGCGTTAGTAATTTTATTATCTTCTCTCTTATTTCTTTAAAATATTAAGTTATATATTAATTGTTGCTATCAATATATTTATTAATATAGAAGTATGTTTTTTTGTTGTTATTCTCTAGTGCAAAGCTAGCGCAACTTAAATTATAAATTTTCGCTCTCTTGCAAAAGCGTTACAATTCTTGTATTATTAATATATTATATTCTTGTATCTTCTTTTCTTGCAATAATATTATTATTACTTTGTCTCTAGATTTGTAAATGTTATATTGTAATATTTGTAAACTAATTGCATTAAATTAGATTATTAAGTTTAAGTCAAATTCTTAACTTATTAAGATTTAATTTAGATTAGAATTTTAATATTGAAAAGTCGATTTAAGTTACAATATTAATATTAAGTATTCAAGTTAAGTTACAATATTAATATGGAATATTAATTCGAATTCTCGACTTAATTTGTCAAGATATTAGGTTTTCCTATAAATTATTTATTTATTTAATTTATTTGTTTAATTTTGATTTATTTATCTAAAATATAATAAATATTATATAGTAATGCATTAAAGTAATGCAAATAATCAAAACAAGACAAAAATAAATATTTATTTTATTTCTAAATTTGAATTTGAACTTTTCGAATTAAAAATAGAAAATTTTAATATTTTAATATTATTTTCGATTGCTTAACAATTTGAGTTAACAACTTAAATCGAATTGTAACTTAAAGTTAATATCAAGTTAAATTAAAATATAAATATCAAGTATTTAAATTAAGTTACAATATTAATATCGAGTATCTAGATTAAATTAGAATATTGAAATTGAAATTTAATCTAATAATTAATCTAAATATTCGAAGTTCTAATTGTTTTATTATTAAAGTTTCTTCTTAATTAATATCCTTTGTGTTAATATAATTTTTATCTTTTATAATAATATTGTCTTTACGTTAGCTTTTGTTACTTTACTAGCGCTACTTTAACTTCTAAGAGACAAACAACTAAGTAGAGAATTTTCTAAGCAACTTTTCTTGTTTAATTATTTTATAACGTTTTTCGCTAATATAGCGTCAATACTTAAAGAAATCGAGATTTTCGATAATTTGTTTACTTTTAACTTGCATTTAATATTCTTATTTATTCTTATTATAAATATTGTAGCAACTCTTAATATTATAACGAGATTTCTAAACTTATTTTTATTGCTTATTTTTATTATATAATAAATTAATTAAGTTTGCTTTATTGTTTTAATTTTTTTGTTTCTTTATTTATCTCTTAAAGCATTTTATATCAAATATTCGATAATTTTCTTTGCATAAATTGTATTGTTACTTTGTTTACTTTTTACTAATTGTATATTCAATTATACAATATTTTTTTATATAATATTTGTATCTTTATTTGTTTTTGCAATTGTATATAATATATTTATACTCTTAATATTTTAGATATTTTAATTATTAATGTATTTTGCATTTTTTATTGTAATGTTAAATTGTTTTAATTTAAGATTTATATATGATTTCGAATTAAATAAAGCAATTTGTTATTTTCTTGCTAGTTACTTAAACTATTATTAAGATATATTTTTGCTTATAATTATCTTTAATAAATTATTATATTTTGTTTATCTTTAAATTTAAATATATTTTTTCGCAAGCATTTTAGAGTATTTTAAATTTCTCTTTTTTTATATTTTCGAATATATCTTTTATTTTTATTTTGTATATTATTATATTAACGCATTTTTAACGCAAAATTGCTATTATTAAGATTTTCTTAGTTTAAAAATTGTTTTGCTTTAATATCTTCTTATTACTTTTGCATATTATTTAAAAGACTATTATTTTTTTATATTATTTAATTGTTAATATATTTTGACGTATTAATAATGCATTTGCAATAATTAAGTTTTGTATTAAATTTACAATTTTTTTTGTGTTTACTTTTTGCACTTTTTTGGTTTTCGAGTTTTTTTTAATTTATATTATTATTTTTATATTTTTAGTAAGCTTTTGCTTTAATAACGCAATAATAGCGTCTTTACATAATAATATATATATTGTAATTAAAGATATATCTTTAGTTATTTTTGTTTAGTTATTTTTTGCTTAAACTCTTGTTTGTTTTTTGTCTTTAATTTTTTTTTTTTTTTTTTTGATTATTTTTTCGAATCTTTTTAGCAATAAATTATTTTTACTTTAAGACAAGCTTAGCGCAACGTTGCACTAATATATATATTTATTAATTATATTAAACGCGATTCTTATCTTGCTCTAGAAAATTCTATTTTTAGCAATTGTTTTCTTAAACTTATAGAGTATTTTTATTCTTTTTATCTTTATAATTATAGTTTTCTTGTTTAATTAAATTCTTTGCAAGAGCGCTTTATAGATACTTTGTTTACTTGTTAACGTTGCGCTAGTTACAATCTTTTTTTTTCAAATTAAATAAGTTGCAAACGTTATAATTGATAACATTTCTTAGTTTCTGCTTAGATAAATAGATAGATTTTAATAATAGAATTTATAGACTTTTTCCAATTAATATATATTTTGCGATCGACTATTGTAGCTCGTTTCTTAATTATTTATATTAATCTTTTTCAAAATATATCTATTGTTGTTGCTATTACTATAATAAATATAAAAAAAGATTAAGCTTTGTTAATATCTTGCAAGCAAAACAAGACAACTTAATAGAGACAATAGACTCAATTTTGATAAAAAATTTAATTTAGCTTCTTAGTAACAAATATTAAGTTATAGATTTGATTAGTTTAAGAGCTAAATTAAATTCTATTAATTATATCTATATAATACAATATAAATTGCAATTTATATGTGCTATTTTCTTAATATCGAGTTTTCTTAATAATTATAATTGCTATTATTACAATATCTATAAGTTATTTTATTATTTAATTAATTTATAAACTTAATATTAAGATTATATTACTCTATTCTACTTAATTAAATATATAAATTCTAATCTTATACTAGATATATTAATACTAGTTAAGCAAGATATATTAGTGTGATCGTCGAGTTGAGTTTCAACTCGATCGAATTAACTCGCCCAATCTTGATCCTAGGGTTAGGCAAATTTCCTAGCTCAACAGGATGAGACGAGCGAAGAATGCGCGTCAAGTGTTTAACTCGACTTACTCGATCACGTGACGTCACGTGACGCGCTAACCATATGTGATTAGCGTAAATTCTGCACTAGCCTAATTGGGCTAGCTTGAATTCTGTGCCAACTTAATTGGGTTAGCGCATAGATAAGATAAGATAAGATAAGATAAGATAAGATAAGCGAATGCTAACGCGACGAAGTTAGCTTGAGTTCTTGGCATTGACTCGACGAAACCCGACCCTAGGATCGGGTTCGCCCCTTAACCCTGACCCAACCCTACGGGGCCCAAAAGGGTGAATCGAGTTGAGAAAAAAGTGTTCGACTCGACTCAACGATCACACTAAGATATATTAATAAATTCGAAAAAGAAAAGTTAACAATTTAAGATTGCAAATAATAAGTTAAAGATAATTAATTTAAATAGTTTGTCTTAAATCTTGTTAAATATAGTATAATTTATACAATTATTTGCGCTAATATTACAAAGATATTAGACAAAAAATTAGCAAAGTTTAAGATTCTTAGAAAATAAGAAAATTAAAAAAATATCTATAATAAAAAATTAATCAAATTCTACTAAAATTAAAAAGAGAAGATTATACTATTAAGTTTTAAAATAGTAAGAAGTTATTATTTAAATTATTTATAAGTTTCTATAGAATAAGCTAACAATATTTTAACAATATCTCGATAATATATTAGTAAAAAATTAAATTAAATATTTAGTCTTGTTTGCAAATATTTCTATTCTATTTCTATTAAAATTAAATAATAGATTATATCTATATATTAATTATAAGAATTAACTAGCAAGAGAATTATCTATACGCAATACTAGTCACAAACTTGTTAATATTACTTGCGATATTTAGCAAAGTTAAAAATATCTTATTTAATCTCGAGTTATTGCAAAGTTATTATTGTTATTATTTATTTAAATATATATAATATAATCGAAGCAATAATAACAACAACGCAATAATATTTTATTACTCAAATTTAGCGTAATTGTCGAATCGAATTTTAACTCGATCGAATTAACTTGCTCAATCTTGATTCTAAGATTAAGCAAATTTTCTAATTTAACAAAATAAGACGAGCGAAGAATGCGCGTCGAATGTTCAACTTAACTCGTTCAATTACGTAACGTTACGTAACGCGCTAATTATATACAATTAGCGTAAACTCTGCGCTAGCTTAATCGAGTTAACGCATAAATAAAATAAGATAAGATAAGCAAATGCTAACGCAACAAAATTAGCTTAAGTTCTTAACATTAACTCGACGAAATTCAATTTTGAAGTCGAGTTCGCGTCTTAATTCTAACTCAATTCTACAAGACTTAAGAAAATAAATTAAATTAAGATAAAAATGTTCGACTCGATTTAACAATTATACTACTCAAATTATTATTCTTAATTATAATCAACTAATACAAAAAAGATAAATATAATCAATATAATAAACTAATATACTTAAGTCGCAATTGCATACTATATTTTTTAAATTCTTTTATTTATATATATTAAGATATATAAATAAGCAAAAACGTAACAAGTAAGCATTGCGTAAAAGATACAAAATAATAATACAAAAATAAGATAAAAGAAATTAAGAATACTTTATATTTAGACTAGATTAATTGCGTTAAATTAAATTATCGAATTCGAATTAAGTACTCGACTAGAATTTTAACAATTTGTATTAACTTAATTCGAAAGTCTTAACAATTTGATTTCTAAAATTGAAATTAACAATTCAAGTCGATTTCTATACTTAAAATCGAAATTTAATTCGAAAAATTAATTCGAATTGTTAAGATTATTATTTTTAGTAAATTTATTATTTTTAGTATCAATTAATTGATAATTTAATAGAAATAGTCAATCTATTTAAATTAATTAATAAGTATATTAGATTGTTTTTATATTATACATTACTAATATGTATTATCTGGAAAATAATTAAAAAAATCTAAATTTAAACTAAATTTATACTATTTTTAGTATTCTTGACATTCTTGACAATTCGATTCGATTTCTAATATTAAAATCAAAAATTGACTCGAATTAAATTGGATTAATTTTAAAATAATAGAAATCGAATTAAGTTTTAAGTTAATTTCTAATATTAAAATTAATAGATTAAATCGATTCTTAAAGTTAAAATCGAAATTTGATCTAACAATTAGTCTAGTTTAAACTAATTATTAAGGATTGAATTTTATATAAATTCAATTCTTAATACAAATATTATATAAATATTAATTAGATTAGATTAAAATATAATCTAATGCAATTAGAAATTTGATTTAATTTCTAGATTTAAGAAAAAATCGAATTAAACAATTCGTTTATTTATATTTTATTGAAAGCCAAAACGCATAATAACTTTATACAAAGTTTTACAAAAATTAAAATATATAATAACTTTATATAAAACATTTTACAAAAATCGAAATATATGATAACTTTTTGAAAGTTTTATAAAAGTTAAAATATATAATAATTTTATATAAAATAAAAATTAACAAAAAGAATTTCAATACAAAAATTTTGTATATCTTTTAAAATTGCTTTTAAAATAATACTTTTATATAATTGCGCAAATCTATAAAGAGAAATTTTAAATTTTTCGAAAAATTGTTTTATTAAATATTAGATATAATATTAACAAGAAAACACACAAATTAAGAAAAGTATACAAATTTTATATTGTTAATAATAAATTTTCTTAATATTATAATTATTATAACAAAGAAATAAAAAAAAGATAAATTTGAATTTTTAACTTTTTTTAACGCAAATTATATAGATCTTGTATAGATTCTAATAAGTAATAAATTAAGTAAAAAAAAAAAAACTATAGAGATTTAAACACAATTATTATTAAAAACTGTTATTTATTGCTTTTAATTATAAAAATGCTAGATTATTTATATAAAGTAAAGCGTTTTATTATTTTTAATTTAAAAAAAATCTACTATTGTATTTATATTAAACGCAATAATAAATAGAAGATAATATTTTATATATATTATAGATATTTCAAGTACTAAATTATACTCTTTAGATTAGCAAATCTATTTGCAATCTTTTAGATTAATATTAACAAGATTTTGCAAGAATTAATTAATATAATTTGTATAATTTATATAATTTATATAGATAATATACTAGTAATAGCAATAATTCGACAAAGTATTACTATTATGTTAAATAAATATTAAAATATCTATACAAATATTTGCTATATATTAATTTAAAGAAGTATTAATTTAATATTATAGAAATTAAATTTCTAAACTCTATTATATTTATCGAAAATATATAAATAGATTCGAAAAAAAATTAAAACAATTAAAAAGTAATTTAAATTAAAATTTATTATAAGCTTTAGATATTTTTAGATTTTATAAACTTTTATAAACGTTTTATATATATATATATATATATTTTTTTTTAAATTTATATTCGATTTATTACTTGTTAGAATCTATACAAGATCTATATAATATACAATTAAAAAAAAATTTAAATTTAAATTTGTTTCTTCTTTTATTTCTTTGTTGTAATAATTGTAATACTAAAAAAAATTATTATTATTAATATAAAATATATATATTTTTCTTAATTTGTAAGTCTTCTTATTAATATTGTATTTAATATTTAATGAAAAAAAAAATTTAAAAAATTAAAGTTTCTTTTTATAAATTTACGTAATTATATAAAAGTATTATCTTAAAAGCAATTTTAAAAAATATACAAAAAATTTGTATTAAAACTCTTTTTGTTGCTTTTTATTTTATATAAAGTTATTATATATTTTAACTTTCATAAAAAATTAAAAAAGTTATTGTATACTTTATATATTTTGCTTTAACTTTTATAAAGTATTTTATATATAAAATTATTATATATTTCGATTTTTGTAAAACTTTTAAAACATTATTGTATATTTTAACTTTTGTAAAATATTTTATATAAAATTATTATATATTTTAATTAATATAATTGTTAAATTAAATCGAATACTTTTTTCTTAATTTAACTTATTCTTTTGAGTTTTGTAAAGTTAAATTAGAATTAAGACGTAAATCTAATTCTAGAGTCGAGTTTTGTTAAGTTAATGTCAAGAATTTAAACTAATTTCGTCGCGTTAGTATTCGCTTATTTTATCTTATCTTATCTATGCGCTAACTCGATTAAGCTAGCGCAAAATTTACGCTAATTGCATATTGTTAGCGCATTGTGTAACGTCGCGTAATCGAATAAATTAAATTGAACATTCGACGCGCATTCTTCGTTCGTTTTATCTTGTTAAACTAGAAAATTTGCTTAATTCTAGAATTAGAATTGAACAAGTTAACTCGATCAAGTTGAAACTCGATTCGACAATTACGCTAATTTTAATTCTTGTAGAACTTTGTACAAAGATATTATATATTTTAACTCTTCAAAATATATTATATAAAGTTATTATACATTTTAACTCTTATAGAACGTAGAATATTCTTAATTTTTTTGTTTTGTTTTTATGTTATTATTTTATATTTTTTGCACAATATTTGCTTATTATATTATTGCTTATCTATATAATTTAAAATATATAAATAAAAGAATTTAAAAAATATAATATGCAATTGCAACTTAAGTATTTTAGTTTATTATATTAATTGTATTTATTTCTTTTGCATTAATTAATTGTAATTAAAAATAATAATTTAAGTAATGAAATATTATTGTATTGTTATTGTTGTTGCTTTAATTATATTATACATATTTGAATAAGTAATAACAACAACAACTTTACAACAACTTAAGATAAAATAAAGAATATTTGACTTTGCTAAATATTGCGTATAGATAGTTCTCTCGCTAGTTAACACTTTATAGATTGCTATTTAAAAAAGTTATTTCTTTTACTAATTTATAAAATAAAATATAAAATTATAAAATTTAACTCTTTTGTTTTAATTTAATAAAATAAAGCAAATATTTTGTTAGTTTTACAATATTTCTATATTAACTTTACTACTTTATTACTAAAATTTAGATAAGAAGTTTAAAATAGAAACTAATATATCTAATTTTGCAATTACAAGTATTTTAAGTTAACAAGATAATAATAAAAATTAACGTTTAATAATATTTTAATTGCAAAAAATAATTTTAATAAAACAAGATTATAAGATATATAATTAAGAATTGTTAAGTATTATAATTGCCCTTGAGTAGTAAAAATATAATTTAAAGAACAACATTTATCTTATTAAGATATAATCGAATTACAATAATTTTAGAAAATTTATAAATTAAAAGAAACTAAACTTAAAACAAGCTTACTAAATACTTAAATTAATTATTTATAACTTTAAAATCTTCTATTATTTATATAAGAAAAATTCGACAAATAGATTATCGAAATATTTTAACTATAAAAACTCTTGTTATTAAATACTAGATTGCTATTAATATTATAGAACAATTTAATATTATTATCTAATAAATATTTGCTAACACAAAACGAATAAAAAAATTCAATCTTTAAATTATAATTAGCAAAAGTATTTACTAATAATATAAAAATCTTGCAACTATAAAGTAGAAAAAAAATCTTTATAAACTAGTATCTCTATTTTAACTAGTTAATATATAAATTGTTATCTTTAAAAATAAAACTTTAAAATTAATAATAATTTTTATTAAGAATCTTTAAACTAAAAATAATTAAAGTAAAAAAATATATATTAAAATTAATAAGTTGTTTATCGATATTTCGAGTAATTGATCTCTCAATTTCAAGATACTAAGATAACTCGAGTAACTTAAAGCTAGTTCTAGAGATATTCGAGAAGCAATCGAAAGCTTGCATTTAAGAAATCTAAAAAGATTTAACAAAAAGTATAATTTTGATATTCGAAATGCGCAACAAACTCTCGCAATACTTCGATTAAATCTTTACTTGCTATTTATCTATATTATAGTAATTTGTATAATAGAATCGAACAATTTGTAAAATTTCTATGCAAAAATAATATACAAATAAAAGTATCTTAAAGGTTTGCAATATAATTATATATTATATAATTAATTGTATTTGCAAAGTGCGTTTATAAATCTTAGCAATACAAAAATAAAATAGAATTTTCGCAATACAAGTAATATTTAAATAACTCTTGATTTATCTCTTAAGTTTTTGATAGCGCTCAAGATTTGTTTAAGATTAACTAGATTTACTAATATAACTCTAGAACTAAGATATTGACAGAACAACTTCGAGAACTCTAAGTTGTTAATTGCGTTCAAGAAGAATTATCTCAAATTACTAATATTTTATTGTTAGCAAAAAGTATAGACTTGAAATTAATAGAATTTTTTTAAATATAGCAAATTGCTCTATATTTTAGAAAATATAGTTATTGAAAAAACTAATTTGCAAAAATATAATAGCTCTTTAACAAAATACTTTAAAAATAAGAAAATTCTAAATCTATTTTAGAGAAAATATTTTTAACTTATTTGCGCAAAACAAATAAAAATATATATTAAAATATATTATATTTATTAATATATTAAAGTTCTATATTATAAATTATATAATAAATTTTAATTCTTATCTATTGCAAAAAAACTAAAAAAAATTATTATAAATTTTATTACAAACTTGTTATTAAACAAGCATTAAAAAATTATATATAATTTAGTTTTTATAATAACTAATTGCTATATTAAAATAATTAAATATGTATCTATAATTATTAGAATCGATATTATAGAGCTAGCGAAAAAAAATTATAGAGTAATCTTCGAGTCGAGTTGAATACTTTTTTTGGATTTAATCTAGACTAATTATTGAATAGAATCTCGATATTAATATTGTAACTCGACTCGAATACTTAATATTAATATTTTAATTTAACTTAATATCAACTAGCGTAATCGACAGATTAAGTTTCAATTTAAACAAATTGACTCGCTTAATCTTAACTTTAAGGTCGAGCAAAAGTTCTAGTTCAATCGAATAAATCGAACATATAAGACGCGTCGAGCGTTTAATTTAACTCGTTCGATTACGTGATGTTACGTAACGCGCTAATTATATGCGATTAGCGTGAATCCTGCGCTAGCTCAATCGAGTTAGCGTATAGATAAGATAAGATAAGATAAGATAAGCAAATGCTAACGCGACAAAGTTAGCTTAAGTCCTTGACATTAACTCAACAAAATTCGATCTTAAGATTGAATTCGCGTCTTGATCTTGACTCAATCCTACGAGGTTCAAGAGAGTAAATCGAGTTGAGAAAAAAGTGTTTAATTCGATTCAACGATCACACTAATATCGACTTCGAGTTATAATTCGATTTGAATTATTAATCTAAATTGTTAAGCAATCGAAAATAATATCAAAATATTAAGATTTTCTATTTTTAATTCGAAAAGTTCAAATTTAAAAATAGAAATAAAATAAATATTTATTTTTATCTTGTTTTGATTATTTATATTACTTTAATATATTACTATATAATATTTATTATAGTTTAGATAAATAAGTCAAAATTAAACAAATAAATTAAATAAATAAATAATTTATAGAAAAATCTAACGTCTTAACAAGTCGAATTGAATTCTAAGTTAAAAAATTGCTTGCAAAACTTACTAAATAAAATATAAGTAGTGTTTTTGCAATTGCAATATTTTTGTTAAATAGTCTTTATACTTTTTACTTAGCAAATATTGTTTATCTTTATATTAATCTCGAATTTATTCTTTAGTTAAATATCTAATATTAATCTCTCTATTTAATGCAACAAGCAAGAAGAAATCTACTAGCAAGATAGACAAAACAATTAACAAAATAGAAAAAAAGATGTTAAAGAGATAGTAACAAAGAGATAAATTTCAAATATCTTAATCTTCTATATAGATAGTTTTTAGATATAAATTAGAGATGTAAATAGAAATCGATCTTGAGTATACGCGAGATACATGTTAGATTTAAATTGATATCGAAAAATTGATAAAAATTCAAATTAAATTTAGTAGTAGAGAGGCGCAAAATCAAGTATCTTCTATAAGCTTCCTTAACTTATTAATTTGATTTGTTTACGAGATCGTCGGATTACTCGATTAGACTTAGTACGAAGGTGTAGTGTTTGGGCAAAGTGTAGATAGTGTCCGAGAGAATTAGGGTGGTGTCCGGCTAGTGGTTACCTAAAACAAACGCCGCCTTGATAAGGTAGGGCACCACTAAGCGGATAAGGCTTAGCTGAGCGGGATACCTGCGGATCGCGCCTCCGGTGGCGTTCTTTATCTAACTTTATCTAGCTTTAGCACTCCCGTGCCTTCTCTCCATAAAGGTACCATTATCCAAAAGAAGATAAGTCATGTATGGGACTACAAAGGTGAAAACGGTGATGATGAATTACCCTTGGAATGTCGCAACTTACTTGGCCATCGATTCGACGTCAACCTCGGTCACGGTTTGGAGCTATGCTATAAACATGTTGTGCTGGTATCTTGATTTTGAGTCTCCGGGCGTCTGCCATCAGATCTATTTTCCTCTCCACTATTCTGTTCTATTCACCTTGCCTGAGCTGAGGTGCTAGATTCATTGCTAGTACCCCAAGAAAAGCTGGATCCCATTCACGGATCGGTCCAGATGTCAAAGAACGGTGGAGGAGAGGCAGACGAGAACGACAAAGAAAGAGCCGCCGCTCAAGCTTCAGCTCATCTGGACAACCCTGCGAGAACTTCGTATCAAGAGAAAATCAGAGAAGAGGAAGAAGGAAGAACGCAAATAGCGGTCGCAAATGCCTGGAAAGGGCCGCACATCTCGTCTTTGCACGAAGTAGTCTTCGTGGCCATTCTTTGCAGCACCCAGCTGATCACGCAATCTGGTCTCGGCTTAGTTCTCGTTCCCCTTCAATCGATAGGGCTCAGTTTCGACGATGCGTCGGTTGGAGAACGCAGCTGGTTCTGCGCGGCTTACAGTCTCACCGTGGGCACCTTCGTCCTCATAGCTGGCCAGTTGGGCGATATCTATGGCTACAAGAAGATGCTGGTGGGTGGGTGGTTGTGGACCGGCCTGTGGGCACTGGTCGCCGGATTGAGCGTCTTCACCTCTTCGACCATCTTCTTCGACATCTGCAGAGCGCTCCAAGGCATTGGCACGGCTTTTCTTCTACCAAACAGCCTTGCTATCCTCAGCAGCGCATATCCACCCGGGAGAAAAAAGGAAATGATCTTTGCTCTGTTTGCATCAATGGCGCCAGTCGGATTCACGATTGGAGCTGTGCTTGGCTCGCTCTTCGCGGAACTGTCGTGGTGGCCGTGGGGATTCTTTACCACGTCAATTTTCTGCGTCCTGATGACCATACTGGCATACCTCTTTATTCCGAATAGACATGTCAAGCCCGAGCCAGAGGTGAAACAAGTGTTTGATTTGGTCGGAGCTTTGCTTGGCATCACCGGCCTTGTCCTCGTCAACTTTGCCTGGAACGAGGCACCGGTCGTTGGCTGGCACACCCCTTATACCTACGTCACCTTAATATTAGGCATTCTGAGCTTGGTCCTGTTCAGATTCCAGGAAATCAAGACTCCAAACCCGCTTATCCCAATGGACATCTGGAACGGCCGGGTTACATGTATCATAGTTTGTCTAGGTCTAGGGTGGAGCAGCTTCGGTGTGTGGGTTTTCTACACCTACCAGCTCATTGAGGTGGAACGAAAGGTTGGGCCTATCATTGCAGCCGCACAATTTGTTCCAGAGATGATTTCGGGGATTGTTGCAGCCATTACCACGGGCTACTTGCTCAGTCGCGTTGCGACAACCTGGCTGATGCTTGTGGCATCAGCGGCATTCTGCGCAGGCTGTCTTCTTTCGGCCACCGCGCCGGTCGAGCAAACTTATTGGGCTAACATCTTCGTATCTATGGTGGTCATGGCATGGGGGTACGTCCTTGGTCTCTGCCTCGAACCAAGGGTGAAAACATAGTACGATATAATCTGACACATTGTTGCAGAATGGATATTAGCTTCCCCGCTACGACTCTCATACTAAGCGATATCGTCCCTCCCGAACACCAGGGAGTTACCGCTTCGATGGTCAACACTGTTGTCAATTATTCCGTGTCGATTGGGTTGGGAATTGCAGGGACAGTGGACAGCCGAGTCAACGATGAGGGTCGGGATGTGTTGAAGGGGTACCGTGCTGCGATGTGGACCTCTGTGGGGCTGAGCGGGTGTGCGGTAATTGTTTCGTTGAGCTTTGCGAGCTGGATGAGGTGGAAGGAATCAGTAATGCGGAAGCAATAGGGACGGAACTAGAGTTCAATGAACTCGTTCAGGGTCGCTTTTCATGCCGTCTAGTTCATCATTTTTCTTTTAGTTTGTCACTGCTACGTGGCGTTCGATTCCAGGGTCTCTAAATACAAGCAGGCAGTTTCTCTACAACCGACCGCATATTCCAGTTTCGTACAGGAAGGCAGACGAACAACAGGAAGTCTGGGCAGGCATCAACGAGCCCCGTAAGACAGTAGTGCACTCTGCATGATGTCTAGGCGGTCAGACTTCATCATTGACTACTCTACTCGTCACTGGTTGACCCACCCAACGGTGTGCGCTCTACGGTGCATCTATTCGCGTGTTCAGTCCTAGACGCTGCATCCAAGTCTATACAGTCCTATACGCAACAACGGAACATAAGTACATCTCATCGCATCGAATGCAATTCGGCACTTCGTCAGAAGTGTCTTCAATCCGGACAACATATCAACAAGCGGCAAGGAGGACGGGATGAACATCCACTCCTCTCCCGTGTCGGCAATCTACCTACTCGAAGCTACTCTTGCTTCCTTGCGCGGGAGCAAGGAAGCCGAGATTGCCAGAAGGAGAACCACCAAAGATTTCCTTGTTGGGACTGGAGGAGCCAAAGTGAGCTCCGCCCAATGGGAACTATCCGCTTGCCCCGACTTTCTCTCCTTCATCACATGAAATACTGAGTATGAGGCATTTTATGATCTAGACACTCGGGTCTCATGCAATTGAGACATCAGGTCTCAAAGCTTTTTGTCTCTGGCTAAGTGATTGATCATCCCAGGCTCCCTAACCAGATCACCTAGCCATTATGGAGCAGGACGGGGATTGCTTCCAATGGCCGTCCACGGGTAAGAGGCCATTACGAGTGATCATCGTCGGAGCTGGAATCGGCGGCCTCACCGCTGGCATTGGTGAGCCAGCCACTCCGTTCATGGACTTAAAGACATCCCTGACCGTTGCCAGCCTTCAGGAAGGTCGGCCATGAGGTGCTCATCCTTGAGCAGTCTTCGAAAATTGCAGAGGTTGGCGCCGGGATCCAAATCGTCGGTTTCCTCTTCAAACCGAATCCAACTGTCTAAGCTGACATATTGAAAGCCCCCCAACGCCGCTCGTATCCTAAGACATCTAGACCTACTAGAAGATGTATTGAAGTATGCAATTGAACCGGCAGGGAACATTATGCGACGGTACGCAGATGACAAGGAGCTGTGCTCACGGACACACGTTCGCCCAGCATCTGAGAAGTACGGTGCACCAATGCTAGTTGTACACCGTGGGGACCTTCAACGAGTTCTTCATGCCTCTGCGATCAATGAACTCGTTGAAATTCGCACGAGCCAACAAGTGGTTAATGTGGACAGCAACTTCGAAGCCCGTGTGCAGCTGGCATCGGGAAAGTGGGTCCATGGTGATATACTTATCGGTGCCGACGGCATACATAGCCTGGTGAGGAAAAGAATAGCTTCTTGTTTAGGTGTCAACGACCGGATTGCACCCACGGGTGATTCTGCATATCGCGTTACCATTTTGCGGCGGAAACTAGCTGGAGAAGAAGAGATACTACAGCAACTCGATCGGGGCATCAGCACCAGGTGGATGGGGCCGAGAGGGCACATCATGGCGTATCCCATGCGCAAAGACCGTTCCTTATACAACATGGTCTTTGTGCGCCTTTCGAAGCCGGGGAAAGCAGACTCTGGTAATCTATGGAGTGAAAAGGGAGACTTACAAGAGATGATGAATTTTTACCAAGACTGGAGTCCGACGGTCAAGCGACTCATTTCGTATATTACACCTTCCGAGCTGATGGAATGGCCATTGAACATCCACACAACCTTGCCGAAGTGGGTGGTCAATAAGGTTGCGCTTCTTGGAGACGCATGCCACTCGATGCTCCCATACCTCGCTCAAGGGGCCGCTCAGGCCATCGAGGACGCCGGCGTCCTCGCCGTCTGCTTCTCCATGACAGCCAACGTGCCCTGCGCGCTGGGGGTCTACGAAGCCGTACGGAAGACCCGCGCGGAGACCATCCAGAGCTCCGCTACCGCCATGAGAGCGGTTCTGCACCTACCTGACGGGCCAGAGCAGGAAGAACGCGATCGGAACATGAAGGGCGCGGGGAAACCTGGCGCAAAGAATCCCGATCTCTGGGCGGACCGAGCATTTCAAGACCTCATGTGGGGTGTGGACGTCATGAGCGAGACACAGGCAAAATGGGATGCGTTAAGTGGCGAGCTATTGATGCAGAGACCTTACAGTGGTGGGCACGAAAAATCCTGATGCTGCCAAACTTGCAGGTGCCATCTTAGAGGGTATAATATAGGCGCAATACTAAATCAGAGGAGCATCTGCGCCGAATTCCCGCAATTTCTTATGATCGAAGCTGACAATTCAATCAGTCTTGAGCGTCGTCATATCAGGTTATTTTTCTCTCCTAGCATATCTTTCAGTATTTTTTTGTTCTTGACTATGATAAAGTCATATGTCGATGCTGTACCGTTGTCTTGTTTTGTCGATGTGCAGTATGCACGTGTAGAGCGTGTTACAGGCTTGGTTTCTGGCAACATCAGGACTCTTGGTGCCCACCAATTAGGCATCCGTGAACTCGCGAATAATGGACCATGCTACCCGTCTATCTTCGACTTCGCATGGAGCACGTCCCAACATGTCCTTGACTGATGTATCTCTTTGATGTCTGTTCCTCGACACTCGAAGACTCTTGGTATCGTAGCTCGTTTCTTTGCTGACTTGTTTTGGTCTCAAGCTTCTCCAATGTGTAGAGCCTTGTTCGCAGGTGTAGGACTCCTATTGCCTATGTGCGCCAGACTTTAGGCCGCTGGTCTTCGGAACAGATACGGCGTACGTGTCCAGGATGTACCACTTGAGAGGTTTGAAACTACCTCCGTAGCCTCGCATCTCGGATGGATGAACCCTTGCGGCTTATGTCATGGATAGGCGCTCCTCATGTCCCTGTTTTTGCCCTTGATCATTCGTTCACTCGCTTTTAGCTATTGCTTGAGATTGTAGCTGCGGTACGGCTGACCCGGGCGCTGAATCGGTGTAGAAATCACGGTTGAGCGGCTTTGGATTAATCACATAAGGGATCGCTGTCGGGCTTCATAGTGAAACAAAAGAACATAAAGCAGCGAATTGTTTGCCCTCACTAAAGAATCTTTTGTTTCGGATGCGTATATAGACTTGGCGACCTAGACGGATCAATATTATCCCGTTGCCGCGCTCGAAACCACCAAATCAAAGCAGCATCAATTCCATGAAAGTATCAGCACTTCCACTGGGTGCCTTCAGATCGACAATTCTCAATCGCGGATCTGCTAGTTCGAAGAGGGCACCAAAATCCTCCAGCGTCCGCTCTTTGCTCCCAAATTGCACCATCATCTGCATGTCGAGAGCGCGCATAATCTTCTCGGTATGATTGGGCAGATTGCCGATGGGCGCAAGAATCTGTTCGGCCACGAGAATGCGTGCGCCTTCCTTCATGGTTGAAGTCAGCGCTCGTAGGATTTGGACGCATTCACGTTCTGACCAATCGTGGAGGATATGTCTAAGGAGATACAGATCGGCATCCTTGGAAGAAGCAGGCTGAGCGTCAAAAAAGTCATGGGCAATGAAATGGACCCTGTCTTTGAGGCCGTCAGGGATTTTCGTATCCGCCTGTTCTTCCAGCTTCGTGGAGTCGTGGATCGTTATACAGAGTGCTTTGTTGGCCCTTGCCAATGCTATTCCCACAGAGCCATCGGCGCCCCCGACCTGTGGACAAATTTTTTAGCTCTGTTAATGAAAACCCATCTGTGTTTCTTTTTGGTTTCCTTTCATTCTTTCTCTTCTTCTTGTGTCTCGGTCGAGAAGAAGGAGGGGAAAAGCTCACGTCTATCACAGTACCAGGTCCAAGTCCAGCCCAGTCGTAGCCGTTAACAACATGGGAGACGTCATGCGCGCCTCCGCTGGTGATTAAGGCCATATACTTCCCATATTCCTGTGTCGATGTTGGAGATTTTTCGGCATAGGTCCACCATGTGTCAGGCGTCGAATGAGTGATTTGAAAGGGTGACCTGCTTGCCTTGGATTGAGAGTCTTGGGACTCCTTCAAGGACTCCAGTAGCTTCAAGGTCGACGGGAGACAGATCTCTAGTTGGTAGCTCAACACTGGAGACATTGCTGGGATGACTCTGGAAACCTCAGTATGCGCAACATAGCCGACTTTGGGTTCACAGAAGACGTCGTAAGTCATTGCTTGACGGAGCAGTCTGACAAGGATCTCTAGTGGGAGATTACAAGCCTTAGCGATCTCATATTGGGAGACATGGCCATCCGCGGGGACCATCCCGGCAATACCATAGTGATTGATTATCTGAAGGGTAATGAGATTGTGCTTGTCCTGTGAATGCCTTAGTACGTAAGTTCTCGACAGTTCAAGGGCACAAATATTTGGAAGGAGCCATTGCAGCGGAAGATAAACGCTAGTATAGGGGCAGCTGATTCCTTTCCGGACGACCTAAGGAAAAGAGGGTCGATACCAGTTCCATCGGATTCACGCTTACCAAGCACAGGGGCCTCAAAGAGAGACAGATCAAATTTCAGATGATATGCCAAAGAACATCTAACGAGAGGAAACATAGCTATCACATAGCTTGTTCCTTTACAAATTGGATAGTACTTACAATCAAGACCATGTTCTTCAGCAGCTCAGATGGTCCAGCAACCAGATTCAGCAGAGTCCGGCATGAGTCGATGATAGCCAACCGTGCTTGCCGGATTTTCGCATCGCCAGAAGCCTCAGCCTGAATAGCTATCTGGTCTCCATATGGCTGAGCCTTGATGTCTAGGCTTCGCTCGAGAACTTGCACATTTTTGGCTATCTTTCCTGCCAGACCACCAACAAGGGGTTTTGGAGAAGAGAGCTCAGGAGTGACCATCTGACCTTCAGAGAAACGGAGCTTGCTCTCTAGAGGTTCGAAATCCAGGCTCTTCTTGAGGATTTGTGCATCGTTCGCTGTCTGTCCTACCCGGTCGACGACAAACGCATCTCGAGCAGAGAGCACAGAAATCATCTTGAAAGGCTTGAAGCTACAAATACGTTAATTGTCTGAAAGACTACGTTTCTGAACTAGTTCTCTGGAAAAATATGATGGACTGTAAATAGGGAAGCCAATAACTCCAAGCCGAACTCTATAGATAGACTTTGGTGCATACACTGTCCGAAGAAAGTACGTTCACGAACAGACACCAAAAGGATAAGCGGAAACAGGAGGATGGCTGGAAACATGACGATCGATGATTGCGACAACATTCCCCTGACAACATTCCCGCTTACAGTTGCAATGACCCGAAGCAGAATCTAAAAGAGTAAGGTAGTCCTTTTCTCCTCCGCAGCGTATCCCAAAAAGCATTCATTTGGATCCCGAGCTTCATAAGTCGAGACTAGTATAGCTCGATAGAACTACCTTTTGGGTCCTACCTTGGGACCTTGGAACATGTTGCGATGAATTTCCTGAGGGTGCGGCGCGCATCAAGACTCCGCAATGTCTCTAAAGTCCTATCTTGTAGCTTCATCTCCGCTCAGTATCAGACAGATTTAACCAATCTAACACGCATCCACACCCCGCACATTCTACCACTAAAGCCAGGTATGTGAAGCCGGAAGACACATGGGAGATTGGGCGGAGACGAGAACGGAAAACGGAAGAGAAAAATTCTAGATCAAAGGAGTACTACTAGAGGAAAGGGGTTTAGACTGATCCTGGACTTTCTCTGGCCCCGTCAGTGAGGACGTCTCAGGCAAGATCCACTGACAAGGACTCCGAATCAGGCTCTGTGCCCGATGGGGTAACGGAATTCCGAGGCATAGGCATTATGAGCACTTATACGCTGTCATAATGCAGAATTGGGTGAATCCAAGGTACCCACGTAAATGGACTGGAAGATCAAAGGTGTCCGAAAAAAGATTGTCCAGTCTCACCGGCCCGAACTACACCATAGAATCAATGGTCAAAGTGACGGATTCACGACGCTCAAATGTCGGTTCTTTGAGGAAAGGCGGTTGTGGGAAGGATATCGGTTTGATAATAGGGTGTTCAACATGAGAGACAGACAGATACAAGGGACAATTCTGATCTTTGAGATGTCAAGGCATATAGTCATTTCAGCCCCCCTTCTTCCTACTTGAAGTCACGATTCCGATGATGTCCTAGCCCCTGTAAACCCTTCAAACAAGCCGAAGATAGAGCTTCGTGCTTGATCATGCTAGCTGCTTAAAACTGCGTTCCCACATGAATGCCTCCATCAGCCAGGATGTTTGCTCCCGTCACAAACGAACTGAGCGGACTCGCCAGGAAAACGACTACATTCGCGATCTCCTGCGGATCGCCCAACCGTTTCAGCGGAACTTTCAATCTCTGCTCTTCCACCCAAGCGGGATCCAGCTTCATGTAGAGCTCCCAAGGACCACCTTTGGCAAGGATCGGACCGGGAGAGATCGCATTGACGCGGATGCCCTTAGGTCCAAGGGAATGAGATAGTTCCTGGACGTGTTGTAACTGAGCCGCCTTGCACGCCCCATACGGAGCTGCTGGGGCCCGGAAAAATTCCCTGCCCATAAAGGAGCTCTGGACAATTATCGAGGGGTTGGGCGATCTCTCGAGGAAGGGAAGTGCTGTCTCAACCATGTTCACAAATCCCATGACGTCAATGTTGAAGCTGTTTTGCCACCTCTCTGGATTACTCTCCAAGTCCATCTGGGAGGCTAAATACAAGAGGGCAGTATAAGCGATGCAGCCACGACATTCGGCTGAAGGGGGCCCACGAACCATTTGCGATCAAGATGTCAATCCTTCCCAAGCTGGCTCCAGCTTGGTCAACCCACTTGGCAATATTCTCCCTAGAGCTGATATCAACGGAGGAGCCGAATGCGCGCGCCTTGTTTGAAGGCCCCAGTGTAGTTTGAAACTCGGCGAAGTCTTCCTCGCTGACGTTACGCGCGCAATACGAGACATTGACACCCTGCCTGACAAGGTTCTCGACAATCGATCGGCCCAAACCACGAGTGCCACCTGTATCCCAACGTCAGCGATAGGAGCGGGTTTCGGTTGGGGCAAAGGATGAAAGGTTGATTTCCAGTAATGTACCGGTCAACATGGCATGGTAGCCTTCGAGTCCAACATCCAAGACCATGACCGCGGCGTGATCGATTCGGATATAAGCGTCTGTTGCAGGTTACTCTTAGCGATTGTTGAGAAGACGTCGAGCTGACTCCGTAAAAATTGATACATGCAATTTCTCTCGTGGATCTTTCAACGTCCGAGGGATGCAACAGCACATATTTGTAGAGCACCAACCGTATCGGTGAGTCTCATGATTACTGTCTGAGCCTGGCTATTAGGGTGTATTTAGTAAAAGGAGCAACCGAAAGGCTTTGATGTTCACTCCAGGTAACTCCGCGGTGAGATGCGGCCTAATTTGGTGTGAGCTCCGAAACTCCTTTTTGCAGAACATATGGACCGCATTTCCCCCGAATTAGCTCTAAACCCACCCTCCTCGCTGATGTCTTCGTTGATGTGGGCCTTTTTCGTTAAAGGAGATCAAGGCATCTCGAATCACTCGTAGTCAAAGTATTCACGGTGACGAAAAATGGTTGTTTCAGACCGTCGAGCCCGTATTTGTTGATTCTGATGATTTTGAGAGCTTCCTCACCGCCATATCATCCTTGTCGCTGCCAGACCAGCCGTTCGCTAATTACGGGCATCGATCATCTAGTCCCAAACATCTTCCTGCCATCTCCGTAGAGTCCGTATCTTTGCCATGAAGTCTCGAAGCTGGCGGTCATCCCAGGCATTGAACAACTTCAGTGCCTCTCCGATCCTCCTGACCACCTCACGGGCCATGTTCGCGGAGCCACAGATGTAGAAACAGCAATTGGTTCCCATGAGCTGTCTACAGATCTCGGTGCTGCGTTCTGCAATGCGGTCCTGCACGTACATCTTCGATCCATCGGCCTTGCAATCGTGCCTCGAGAATGCCGTCACCATTTCAAACGTGCCTTCGATGACTTGCGCAAGGTCTTCAAGTTCCTCCCGGTAGAGAAAATCCTCTTCCGGTCTTCGACACCCGAAGAAAAGTGTCATTCGTCCAACATTAAGCCCTATGCTCTTGAGTCGAGCTCGTTCTTGAAGGAAACCTCGGAAGGGAGCTAAGCCGGTTCCAGCGGCGATCATGACGATTGGGCATGCAGATGCTTGTGGCAATCTAAATTTGGATTTCTTGACTTGAGCGAAGAGTTTGCCACCTTGAAGAAGGTTGTTTGGACCATCCAGAGCGTATGTCAAGCCATGGGGGTGGGGTTGTGGCCCTCCTTCCTTTTCAACGACTAATGACTTCTGGAGAGCGAGTAGATAGTTCGTTGCAAGGCCAAATGCGTGGCTCTGAGCATCCTGTTGGTGCTCTCTGTTAGATACAACAACCGTAATCGCGGCCTGCCGTGGCTGCACTACAGACGAGGAAGAGATAGAATATAGTCGAGGATGGATGGAAGGAAGGCTCTCTAAGACCCAAGACAGGGGGAGTTTATCCCATCCTATATCGGAACTGGCTGTAAGTTCGAGAAGTTGGCCCAGGTTCAACTGCTTGTTGAGAAAGTCTGCATGTGAATCTTTGTCCTGTCCGATCTTCCTGAGGAAGTCCTCGGCAATATGATCAGGCGCAAAGCGGACCAGGGACTGTATCGTGTCTCTTGAGATCGGAGCGCATATGGCAAGATAATGGTTGAAGAGCGCATGAAGGGAGCTCGGTGTAGGAATAGTCGCTTTGGCGGAGGAATCAAGTGTCTGAACAGAGATAGGGATGTCTTTTTTCTCCTTCCGCCCTAGGACATCCAACAACCTTTCCACTTCAACATCTGGATTCATCGGCCAAACAGATAGATGGTCACCAGTCTTGTACTGCATTTCATGATGAGCAGACAAATCCACTTCCATGTGCAGACGATGCCGAGATGAACGCGGGCAGAGGTCTCGGCTTACTTTGACTGGCACCGCTTGAATAGGCGTAGACGCTTTTTGAGCGAGTGGCACGCCCACATGGATCCTACTCGTCGGTTCATCTTCGAGAATAGCGATGGTAGGCTCGTAGGTCGGGTCATATTCTTTATAACCGAGGGTATTTCGGAAGACGGAGAAAAGCTGTTCCCTCCAAACCATGAAGTCTTCTTCTGTCCCGCCCTTTGAACCGTCTGCACGTCCAACAGGCAAGAACGCGTTTGCACCCCCTTTATCAAGCGCTTGAGTAATCACATCAATGACGCGGTTGTAGTACTTGTAATTGCTATCTCCTAGCCCAAAGGCAGCGTACTGCAAGCCACTTAGACCTAGCTTCGTGCTCTTAATCCAGTCCCAAAACGCTGCAGTGTTGTCACTCGGATCTCCCTCTCCATACGTCGCGAGCATGAAGATGACCTTTTTCGCGGGTGGAATAGACGCAATACTTTGGGGGTCGAAATCCGAGATATCTGCGACTAAGAATCCAAGACGAAATCGATTGTGGAGGTCTCTTCCGAGACGGTTGGCGAAGCTTTCTGCAGTACCGGATTGCGATCCCCAAAAAAGAACAACATCCTTGTGTGTCTCTTCTAGTTTCTTTGCAACGTCTCTGGTCTTCTTCCGCGCTTGCTGCTTAAATCCTTCGCCTTCCTCCTGACGTCTTTGAAACCACAAATGGTGAAGGGGATCGGGCTTGTCCCACACGATTCCTCGCAGGAGGTGAATGGCGAGTCCCACAATGACGAAGACAAGTGCAGCAACGTCGTCAGTATTCAAGGATCGGGGCAACTTCGCCAGCTCGCCGAAGGCGATCGGTCCTGGAGCGAAGGAGACCTTTGTTGACATTGTGATAGATTCAAAGGAATTGATGGGAGGGTTAGGAGAATTGCCGACGCAGGAGGGAAAAACCTTGTGAAAGCGGTTTCTGTGAGTGTTGCGCGTCAAGCTTGCTACTTCTCTGCCTCAGTAGCCAAGGATGAGACGTCCAACATGTCATCATCTTCCCTGTGCAGCTTCTACCAAAGAGAGACCTAATGAGAGGTAAGACGATGTGAGCCAACAGAAGAAAAAGAAGAGACCTCTTGACTAGCCAATGCCCAAAGTGGATTCAAAACGGTAGGGGAGATGTCCTGCGAGTGGATTGAGATTGTTAAACCAGGCTTCATGTGGTCCCTGCGGCCCTCTTACTTCTGTGTGGGCGAGGATGCCGTTGGTCAGAATGGCGTCTCGTTGACCCCAACTTCGCTCTCGTCGTGTGATACTCTGTGTTTGATGCGGGCCCGACCCAGTTCCCTTTGACCAAGCGGTCCGTTGCTTCGGTGGAGGCACCTTAGAAGGCGACAAAGGAGTCAAAGAGATACCGCATCTGGGGAAACTTGGCAATTCCTTAATTATGCCGAACATATTCTGCTACCCAATGGAGTTCATCACATCCGTGAGGTGCGATGCTATTTAGACATAGAAGACTCTATTGGGACAGGTTGCGCAGATTTTTCCAGTTGGGAAGTACTTCTTTAAGATAGTACGGTACTGTGCTTAGGTTTACACGCTTTGAGGTCCGAACTCTCGACTCCAGGGACCAAAAAGGTTGGAGGTCTTGAACAAGCAACCGTGTTGATGGGTGGTTATTCCATTGCCCCTTCGGGCACGCTCAGACCGGAGTTAACTTGAATGGTACTCCGTACTCCTTCCCACCTAGTAATGCAATCGACCCGGTAATGCAACGGCTAGTAATTTTAGTGCAAAAGTCAGGGTTACAAGATCCAACCCTAATATTTATGCGCCAAAATCACTAGCGGTTGCATTACCGGGTGGATTGCATTACTCGGTGAGAAGGAGTAAGTCCGAAGTGACAGATGGCGCACCGCTGCGAAAACTCTCCAGTCTCCCCATCAAGCTTTGTCGTTTGCTCCGCAAATCAATCCGAATCAGGTGATTATTTTATACAGGAGAGAATCAAAGGAGTACTCGCTATTTATCTCAATATGTGGCGTCTCCTTGTCCGAGATGCTCCTTATGCGCAGAAGTCTGAAACACACCGTCTGACGGACACACATCTTCTGGTGTACGATGTACGGAGTAGGGATTTCGAGTATCTTTGAACAGGAGATGCGCACCCAATCATATATCTCTTGACTCAGCCCCGACTTGCCAGAGAATTTTGCGTATGATGACAATGGCTCCATTTGTTCCATACCATGTCTCCGCCGGGAGTAGCAAGATTGTGAGGTAAGCAATTCCTCGACATCAGAAGCTGATGTTCAGAAACTAATGGCACTACTCTCAGCTTTGGGGGCCTTCTTACCACCGAGTTTCTTGAGCCACCGCCAGGGCGAGGCTTCCACTTCCGCCAAACTTACAAGCCAACGCTCAATGTCGACGTCCCCCCAGCTCTACAACGACTGCTAGACAGCGCCCTCAAACCACAAGGTCCTCCGGCGCATATGCACCGATACCAGAGGGAGTATTTTTCCGTCGAATCCGGTGTCTTGGGCGTCCGTATCGATGGCGTTCCACATACGAAAACAGCGGCGGACGGCGAATGGTCTGTCAAAGCAGGCACGTTTCACAGCTTTTTCCGGCACCCTGACTATGAAGGACCCATGACCGTCCATCTTAGTGCCTCAGACTCGGGGATGGATTACAAACTTGACCGGGTCTTCTTTGAGAATTGGTATGGCTATTGGCATGATGCTCTACTCCACCACGGCAAGATGAATTACATTCAGTGGCTCGCTGTACGTGCTCATGTTTCCTGCAATCTTCAAATCATACTTTCCTTCTTTCCCTCTTTGGAAGATTGCTGATCGCAAAATGGCAGATATACGACGCCGGAGACGCATATCCGGACCTACCCACCTGGCTGCCATGCCGCCGCACGTTATCCTATTGGAATGGCGTGGTCGTTGGGCGATGGCTCGGAGGTCTTCTAGGATATAAACCGTTTTTCAAAGAATACACGACTGATTGGGACTACGCAGTCGCAAAGATGAAACGGTCGTTCTTTCAGAAGCGTCTAGTCCAGGATTCGTATTCAACAGCTAAATCCTGGGAAGAGCAGGTCAAGCTTTCGTCGGGGCCTAAGCCAACTAATGCGGAGTATGAGTCGTGGACGACTGATCTTTCGCTGAATGCAAAGGAAGACGGAAATGTCAAAGCAATTCCGCTTGATTGTAGCATTACGCCTACCAATGCCATTGATAGCCGCGCCTCCAAAAGCCACTGGACTTTGTTGAATGAGAGATAGAGAGGTCGTCGGAATAAGGAAATTTGTCTCATATTGTAAAGTCGCAGAGGAGCTGGCGAGAATATCAATGATGTTAACTTCTCTAAGAATCAGAGGTGAGTTTTGAAAGCGAGGGTTGTCGGCATGACTCCGTGCCTAGTTCATTAAGAGGATGTAAAGCATCTGTCCTTCCCCATCTCTGAGGAAGTGTTCAGCATTACGAACTAGAACTGCTCATACATCAAAATGTCTCAATTAATAGGTCATGCATGGTACCTATCTTGGACCTTAACAGCTCGACTGAGGGTTTAGCGGTCATGAGCATTCCAAATACCGTTCCATAGTATTCATGATGGTATAGTATTCATGATTATGGAATTCACGAGCTGTGGTGGGCAATCCATTTCTTCCCCGTCCGTCGTCTCTGCCCGTGAGATTGCTAATCCTCCCGCTTAGGTCGGCCTGATAGGGTATAAATTTGGGATATAGACGCGTTCGATAAGGGATTTTCTCGCGATTTCGCTTAGGAGTACATGATTCGAGAAATTAACATTCATTCGTTTGCGGTCTGTTTCATATCGACGGCGAAGATCACGCCCCATACTTTCCTACCAGACGGTCTCCAACTCGGGGTCGAAGTCAATACCCGCAAGCCTCTTCGCCTCATCTAACCATCCAGAAACCCGCAAAGTTCCTTCGAAACCAATGAGAAGCCCGTGACCCTTGCCTTCAGAACGCTCTTGTTTCTCACGCACAGCCTCCGCCATGACATCTGCCTGGTACCAGAGGCCCCATCCATACACCTCCTTGGTGATCGTCTCTTCAGTCTCAAATCCACTCTTGTCCAACTTGTCTGGACTATAATACTGAATTGTGAGAGACTCAGGCGGGATTGGAGGGAACGGCAGCGCAACTTCAGCTCGGGTGCCCTGAATGCGGATGCTCGGGGCGTTCTTCTTGCGGAGAAGCTTGTCTTGAAGCCCTAAGCTTGCAGAGCCGGGAATCGAGGAGCTGAGCGTTACGATGGCGGTCACTGGAGGGTCGGGGCGGGACAAGATGACGGTCGTGATGTCGTCAATAGGATCACTTGGAGTATCATGTTTGATTGTCTCAGCATACACGACCTGAAGCGGCAATGTTGATGGGGTCGAATTCAGGGCCAGATCCACCCATGTGAGTGGATAGACGCCAATGTCAAGAAGAGATCCGGATCCATTGGCTTTGTTGAGAAATCTCGATGAGGGTGTCAACTGTGGGTCCCCAAAGATCGGCACGGAATAGTCGGCGATTATCCGTTGGACTTGACCCAGCCGTGGGAGCAGGTGTTGTTGGAAGTACTTGGTGAGAGGAAAGTAGCGGGTCCACATCGCTTCCATGAGCACCACGTCGTTCTTCTTCGCGAGCGCGCCGAGTCGCTCGAACTGCTTACGGTTCATCACCGCCGGCTTTTCGAGCAGGACATTACGGCGCTGTTCAACAGCGGCGCGCGCATGCTCGAAATGAACCGAGTGTGGCGTGGAAATATAGACAACGTCGAAATCTCCAGACTCCAGCATCTCCTCGTACGACGTAAAGATTTCCACATCTTTTGGATTTGGGACTTGATGAGCGGTCAGCCATTCTTGAGCGCGTTCAACCGATCCAGTAGTTGAAAGCGTAACAAGCTTATGTGTGATGTGATTCGAGGCGTCCCGCGGTAACTGCAAATCCCTGATGAACAGCTCGGCAATTCCTGATAGACCGAGGAATGCCCAGCGACATTGGAAGGATATGGCAGCGGACATAGTTACTTCATGGGAGAACTTTAAGACAGAAGAGTATATTGAATGATATCGACCAAGGCAACACTATGAATATATCTGTCCCGACTAACAGAGAGCACAACCGAAACGCCCGCCTTAAGAGGCAACATACCCAGTTTCGGAACTCCGGAATCTCAAATATCCCTTTTGAGAACTTGACTCTCATTCTCCTCCGAGCTTCGCTCATCGCTCCATAGTATTGTTAGCCAGATTGATATTAGATAGTAAGTAGCTTAGTTAATACAGGTGTTAGTTTTGAATAAATCATTGCGAAACGCCAAGCTTGGCGAATTATGATAGTGTTGGTCCAGTGTCATCATTAGTGAAAGGGAGCGAGCACAGATGGAACATCTAGCATTCGATGTGCCAGATCACAGATTTAAGTACTTTACTCCGTACAGGGCGTAGTTTACTGGCCATTAGCGTTGTCATAACAGTTGCAAATCCTTGGCTTTAATCTTACAATGCACCCCTCAATTTTTTGTCAAAATCACTCTAGGTTGATTTGATTAACTTTCGCATTTTCTTGATTTGATT